>JAABUQ010000305.1_pt1 | contig 49017 bp, 51 predicted proteins | sample 5560001 | NCBI WGS metagenome assembly JAABUQ01 (sample SAMN10711888, study PRJNA513371) | rock metagenome | isolation source: Antarctica rocks | place: Antarctica: Victoria Land, Finger Mt nord | collected 2015-12-18
GAGCGGTAAGACGACGCTCGCGCTGCACATTATTGCCGAGGCGCAGAAGCTCGGCGGCACCGCCGCCTTCGTCGACGTCGAGCACGCACTCGATCCCACGTATGCGAGCGCACTGGGCGTCGATTTGGATGCGCTGCTGGTGTCGCAACCCGATACCGGCGAACAGGCGCTCGACATTGCCGAAATGCTGGTCCGCTCCAATGCGGTCGACGTGGTCGTCGTCGACTCCGTCGCCGCGCTCGTAACCAAAGCCGAACTCGAAGGCGACATGGGCGACACCCACGTCGGGCTGCAGGCACGGCTGATGTCGCAGGCCCTACGGAAACTCACGGCCGCCATTTCGCGCTCGAAGTGCGTGATGATCTTCATTAATCAATTACGCGAGAAGGTCGGCGTCATGTTCGGCAGTCCGGAAACGACATCGGGCGGTCGCGCGCTTAAGTTTTATGCTTCCGTCCGGCTCGACGTTCGCAAGCTCGAGCAAATCAAGATCAATCAAGATGTTGTCGGATCGCGGACGCGCGTCAAGGTCGTCAAAAATAAAGTCGCGCCGCCGTTTCGCCAGGCCGAGTTCGACATCACGTACGGACGCGGAATATCGAAGATGGGTTCGATTCTCGACGTCGCGCTCGAGCGTAACATCGTCGGAAAAAGCGGTTCTTGGTACACCTACGGCGACGTTCGCGTCGGTCAAGGACGCGAGAACGCGAAAGCGTTCCTCGAAGAACACTTCGACGTCGCCGAAGAAATATCGCTGAAAATTCGGGAGGCGCTCAAAGCGACCACGTCGGCAAACGGCCATACCGCCCCCGCGGGTGCTGGTGCTGGTGCTTCAAGCGACGACTGAGCCGCCGGCCGAAGCTGCGCGGGCGTCGGCGCCGAAGCCCACGGCTCGCTTGACGGCCCTTCGTATGCTTGCGGGGCGCCGGCTGACCGAAGCGCAGCTTTGGACGAGGCTCGCGCGTCGCGGATATGCCGACGGCGAGATCGGGGAGGCCGTCGCATCGTGCCGGGCGGCCGGCTTCCTCGATGACGCGTTATTCGCGCAGTTATTTGTCGACGGCCGAACCAAGGCGGTTGGCGATTCACGTCTCATTGCCGATCTCGTCCGCCGCGGCATCTCCCGTGAGGCGGCACAGCAGACGGTGGCAGCGGCGTCGAGCGTTCAGAACGAACGGCTCGATTGCGCCATCGAGAAGCTGCTTCGCAGCAGACCGTCGCTCAGCTACCCGAGTGCCGCACGCGCCCTCGAGCGCCTCGGCTTTCCCGCGCCGTCGATCTACCGGGCATTGCGCCGGCGTCTGGCTCGCGAACCGCAGTTGGGTGAGGCGGCGAGCGAGGATTCGATTTAGGCATCCTGTAACCGCCGCGTGATGCGTCTATCGTTCGCGATTGCCGTCGCGCTAATCATTGCGATCGGAATGGTCGCGTCGACACCGCTCGCCGCCGATGCCGTACAACTGCAAGCCGTCGCGAACGCGGCGTCGGCGTATGCGAATCCGAATCCGAAACTCCAGGCGATGTTTCGGGCGGCATTGCTCAACACGAGCGAAAAAGCGACGGTCGCCTCGGACGGCACGGCGTACGTGAAGACGGGCGACATCCCGGCCGAGTGGCTGCGCGATGCGAGCGCACAAGTGCGTCCCTACCTGTTTTTCGCGAAGAAAGACGTCGCGGTCGCGTCGCTGTTACGCGGGATCATCGCGCGCGAAGGCAAGTACCTGCAAGTCGACCCATATGCGAACGCGTTCACGCTCGACTACCGCGTATGGGAGGAAAAGTTCGAACTGGATTCGCTCGCCTATCCGATCATTCTCGCTTGGGAATATTGGAAAGTCACGGACGACGCTTCGATTTTCACCGCGGACGAATCGCTCGGCTTCGACAAGGCGCTCGAGACGATGGAGCGCGAGCAAGACCATGCTGCGAATTCAAAGTACCTGCACCGCGAACTGCGCGATTCGCACGGTTTGCATAAGCCGAACACGGTCGCTTACACCGGCATGATCTGGACCGGCTTTCGCCCTTCCGACGACGCGTGCGTCTATAACTTTCTCATTCCATCCGAGATGATGGCGGTCGTGGCGCTCGGCGATCTCGACGAAATCGAGCGCTCCGTCTATCGTAATCTCATCAAGAGCAATCGCGCTCGCACGCTGCGTGCCGAAGTTCAGGACGGCATCCAGCAATTCGGCGAGGTGTTTACCCCGAACTACGGTTACGTCTATGCGTACGAAGTCGACGGACGAGGACACCAGATTCTCATGGACGATGCGAACATTCCGAGTCTGCTCGCAGCACCGTATCTCGGTTACACGAAGCCCGATGCCGTGGTGTACCGCAATACGCGCCGCTTCTTGCTCTCGCACGACGATCCGTATTATTATGCGGGCTCCGTCGCCCGTGGGATCGGTAGCGCGCACACGAACGACGGGTTCGTTTGGCCGCTTTCGCTGACGATTGCGGGGATGACGGCGATTTCCACGACCGAACGAAAAGATGCGCTGGCACAACTGCTGGCGAGCGACCCGGGTGATCACCTCTTACACGAAAGCTTCGACCCAAGCGACCCCAAGCGGTATTCGCGTAAGGACTTCGGCTGGCCGAACGCCTTGTTCTCCGAATTCGTGATGACGGCGTTCGGCGGAACTCCGGAGATCCCAATGGGCAGTACGAGCGATCTCGAGTTTCGCGGTGAATGATCGCTGCGCTAAGGCGGACGTCGTGCTCGGCGTACAATGGGGCGACGAAGGAAAGGGTCGCGTCGTCGACGCCATGTCGGCCGACTATGACGTCGTCGCGCGCTTCGGCGGCGGCGACAATGCCGGCCACACGCTCGTCGTTGGCGACCGCAAGCTCGCGCTGCGCATCGTTCCCAGCGGCGTCTTGCACGACCGTCCGGAACTCTTCATCGGCGGCGGAACGGTCGTTAGCGTGGAGGGCCTGGTCGAAGAGCTCGATATGCTTGCCGGCATCGGCATCGACGTATCGCGCATCAAGATTTCCGATCGTGCGCACGTCGTCTTCCCCTATCACGCGGCGATGGATCGCGCGAGCGAAGCCGCTCGCGGGCAAGATGCAATCGGCACGACCGGCCGTGGCATCGGACCGGCTTACACGGACAAAGCGGCCCGCAGCGGCATAACGTTCGGAGAATTGCGACGTCCCGAAGCCGTCGCCGATAAAATTCGCCGGAACCTCCTGGCGCGCAATCGTGCGTTCTCCGCCATGGAGAACTCGCCGCGCGAAGCCGACGTCATCGCCCAGACACTCGACCGCATCCCTCGTATCTTGCCGCACGTCGTCGAGGGCGTCGCGTACGTGCACGCGGCGCTCGAGAGTGGCCGGCGCGTCCTCATCGAAGGCGCACAAGGCACGCTGCTCGACATCGGGTATGGCACGTATCCCTTCGTTACGAGCTCCCATACGATCGCCGGCGGCGCCTGTACGGGCCTAGGCGTCGGGCCGACGGCAATCGCGCGCGTGATTGGCATTGCCAAGGCGTACTGTACGCGGGTTGGCGCCGGTCCGTTTCCATCGGAGCTCCACGACGCCATGGCGGACCGACTTCGCGTGCAAGGCGGCGAGTTCGGTACGGTCACGGGGCGTCCACGGCGTTGCGGCTGGTTCGATGCCGTGACGGCGCGCTATGCTCGCCGGCTCAACGGTCTGACGAGCTTGGTCATCACGAAACTAGACGTGCTGAGCGGCCTCGAACGCATCGCAATCGTTCGCGCGTATCGCGTCGGCGGCGCGGCCGTCGACGTCGACGCGGCGTCGGACCCGGGACTGACGACCGACCTCGAATGGTTCGAGGGTTGGGACGACGATATCTCGCAGGTCCGACGCATCGCCGACCTTCCGGCGGCCGCGCTGCGCTACGTTGCGGCCGTTGCCGACGCATTTGCCGTCCCGCTCGACGCCGTATCGGTAGGACCCGAGCGAGCTTCGATCGCCGTGCGGTAGCCGTCCCTTGCCGTACGCGACGGATCGCGTGATGGAAGAGCGATGGCCTTCCGTTTCGCGCTGCAGCGCGCGCTCGACGACCTGCTCGAAGCCGAACGCTCGGCGCGAACGATTCTCGTCGATGCGCGGCGGACGTGCGATACGATCGAACTTGGCGTCACCGAACTCGACATGCGTCTGGCCGAGATGCGAGCGTCGCACCTCATCCGGCGTGCGGCCGTGCCGTGCGCGGAACTCGTCGTCGCCGAGGCATCGTCGGTCGCGCTTGCGTCCGCGCTATGCCGCCGTGAAGGCGAAGCAGCGCGCGCGCGAAGCATGCTGAGCCGCGCTCGGGCGCTGTACGACGACGTCACGCGGCGGCGAGCGGGTCTCGAACGGCTGCGAGCACGGCGTTACGAGGCATATCGCGCGCGTGCTCGGCGCATCGACGACGACGAGTTCGACGAGGCCAACCGACTTGCGTCTCGTGCGATCGCGCCTGCGGCGGGCGAAGCAACGTGATCCGACTCAGGCGTCCGAACGGTCACAGGCTAATTCTCAATGCCGATCTCATCGAGACGATCGAAGCGAGCGACGACGGATCGACGTCGATCGTGCTGACGACCGGCAACCTCGTCGTCGTGGCGGAGTCCCCGGACACCGTCCGCGAGGCCGTTATTGCCTACCGGCGAGCGATCGGCGGCGTGGACGGATGATCGACGCCGCGCTCGCGGTTCGGCTCGTAAGCGCATGCGCGATCGTAGCGCTCGTGCTCGTGGCAATCGACGTTTTGGCCCGGCGTGCGTTCGGCGTGCGTCCTCGCCTGCGCCGGTACGCGCGCCTGTTCGAAGTCGTGGAGTCGATATCGCTTCCGGGCGGAGCCTCACTGCACGCCGTGCGCGCCGGAGACCGTTACGTGCTGCTCGCACGCAGTGCCTCGAGCGTCGTCTCCCTCGGCGACCTGCCGGTCGACGCCGTCCTTCACTCATTCCCCAACGCACATCGTGCGGGAGCCGCGGTCGTGGCGGACCCGGCGACGCGGGGCAGCAGCTAAGGCGACGTGCGCGTATTGGTCGTCGACGACGCGCGCGTCATGCGCATTGCCTGCGAGCGTATCCTCGGGACGCTCGGGTACGCCGACGTTGCTTCGGCGGATCGCGCAGCCAATGGTTTGCGTGCGGCAAGAGAATTGCGCCCAGATGCCGTCGTCGTCGACGGACGCCTCGTGGAGTGCGACGTACCTGCCTACGTCGCCCAGCTTCGCGCGGTGCTCCCGCAAGCGGCGATCCTGGTCATCGCTGCGATCGACGAGGTAGCGCTCGTCCGTGCGTGCGTCGCGCGTGGAGCGACGGGTGCCCTCAAGCGTCCGCTGCTGCGTTCTGACGTCGCGGCTCGCCTGCAAGAGGCCGCGGCGGGCACGACCGCGCCCGGGGCGTCGTAATCCCGCGCGAGATGCTTCGCCGCCTTACGGCGCGAATCGACCACACATGGCTGAAGGTTCGGGTATCGAGACGTATGCGGCTCACGCAAATTCCGTCGCCGGACACACCGGCTCGAGCGACGGTTCGACCTCGGCCGGCGACGGGACGCTCGTCAAGCGAATCGGCTTCTTCGTTGCGATCGTCGTCGCATCGGCCGGTCTCGCCTATGCGATCGTGCGTGCGACGCTGCTGCGAGCGCCGACCGATCCTACGACCGAACGCATCCAGCAATTGATCGATGAAGCGAATCGACTGCTCGCGCAGCTCGATGATAAGAAGTCTGCCACCTAACCTCGCGACGGCACCGGCGATCGCTCCTGGCGACGTCGTCGAACTCGTCTGTACCGATCTGATCGCCAAAACCGGACAGGCGGTCGGCCGTATCGACGGGCTGGTCGTGTACGTGCTCGGTCCCGTGCCCGGAGAGCGCGCGCGCGTCCGCATCGAAAGCGTCAAGGCAAAGTATGCCGTCGGCGAACTCGTCGAACGCCTCGATTCCTCGAGCGATCGAGTCCAGCCGTTCTGTCGCGTCTTCGGCGAATGCGGCGGATGCCAGGTTCAGCATCTCGCCTATCCGGCGCAATTGCGGTGGAAACGGACGATCGTCGAAAACGCGCTGCGGCGCATCGGCGGCATCGAAGGCGCACGCGTCGCCGATCCCGTCGGGATGGCGAACCCGCGGGCGTATCGCAACAAAATGGCACTCGTCGTCGAGCGCGCACCGGCCGTGTCGTTCGGCTTCTACGCCGCGCGGACGCACGACGTCGTTCCGATCGAGACATGTCCCATCGTCGCCCCGGCGCTGGACCGTACGCTCGCCGGTTTGTGGCAATCGGCGCGCGACGCTTCGATGAGCTCAGCGTTCGGCCACGTGCGGCACGTCGTCGCCCGGACGGGCCTTGCGACGGGCGAAGGCGTCGTCTCGCTGACGACGGAGCGGGCGGACCCGGAAGTCGCGCAGACCGCTCCCGCCCTCGCGGCGCGTTTGCCGGACGTCGTCGGGATTGCGAACTCGTTCGATCCGCCGAGCGAGAACGCGGTGATGGGTCGTAAGCAGCGTACGGTATTCGGCGCGTCCGAAATGACCGAAACGATCGGCGACTTGCGTTTCCGCGTCTCGGCCGCTTCGTTTTTTCAAGTAAATAGCGAAATGGTCGGGCGCATCTTCGCTTATCTCGCGCCTGGGGTTCGAGCGGACCTACGCATCATCGATCTGTATTGCGGCGCTGGTACGTTCGCGTTATTCTTCGCGAAGCGCGCGGCGACGGTTGTCGGCATCGAGGAGAATCCGCACGCCGTTCGCGAGGCCAAGGCAAATGCAACGCTCAATGGCGTGAGCGATCGCGCGACGTTTCTTGCCGGTCGCGTCGAGACGACGCTGCGATCGAGTGCCGGCCGCGCGGCACTCGGCTCCGCAGATATCGTCTTCCTCGATCCGCCGCGCAAGGGCGGTGACGAAGCGACGTTCGAGACGCTGGCGCGCGCGCGGGTCCCACACGTCTGGTATCTGTCGTGCAATCCGGCGACGCTGGCGCGGGACGTCTCGCAACTGGTCCGTGGCGGATACCGGCTCGGTGCCGTACAACCGTTCGATATGTTTCCGCAAACGGGGCACATCGAAGTTCTTGCCGCACTCCACCGCGAGGGCGCCCGGCCTTTCGCCTTCGCGGCGAGCGCGGCGTAACGCGCGTGCCGGCCGAAGATATCGACGTGGCATACGTCGCCAACTTAGCGCGTATCGCACTAACCGCGGGCGAGATCGAGCGCTTTGGAACGCAACTCAGTGCGTTACTTCAGCACGTCGCCGCTTTGAACGAACTACCCGTCGATAGCGTGCCGGCAACGGCGCAAGTCGTACCGACCGCGAACGTGTCGCGAGAAGACGTCGCGAAGCCGTCGCTCGACCGCGAAACGGTGTTAGCCGGCGCGCCGCGCCGCGACGGCTCGTATTTTTGGGTGCCGCGCATCATCGGAGAAGAAGCGTGAGCGGTGAAGCGATCGCAATCGCTCGGGCGGTGAACGATCGCGAGCGTTCGGCCGTCGAGATCGCGGACGAGTGGTCCGCACGCGTCCGCGAGCGCGACGGCGCGATCGGTGCCTATCTCGAGCGCACGGCCGAGCTGGCTCGCGCTTGCGCGGAGCGCGTGGACGCACGCGTCCGGGCGGGGGAGCGGTTGCCGCTCGCCGGCGTTCCGCTCGCCGTCAAAGACAACATGTGTCTCGAAGGCACGATCACGACCTGTGCGTCGAAGATACTCGAGCACTGGCGGGCGCCCTATACCGCAACGGCCGTCGCAAGATTGCTCGAAGCGGGCGCACTGCCGCTGGGAAAGACCAACCTCGACGAGTTCGCGATGGGCTCGTCGTGCGAGAACAGCGCACTTGCGACCACGCGCAATCCGTGGGATCTGAGCCGGGTTCCCGGCGGCAGTTCCGGCGGGAGTGCGGCCGCGGTCGCGGCGGGTGAAGCCGCGCTCGCGCTCGGCAGCGACACCGGTGGTTCGATTCGGGAGCCGGCCGCCTTCTGCGGGGTGGTCGGGTTCAAGCCGACGTACGGCCGCGTGTCGCGCTACGGCCTGATCGCCTTCGCCTCGAGCCTCGATCAAATCGGCCCGCTGGCGCGCACCGTCGAAGAGGCGGCGCTCTGTTACGACGCGATGGCCGGCCACGATCCCATGGACGCCACGTCGCTCGCGGGCGAGGCCGAACGCACGTCGGATGGCTTGCGAGAGGAGCTGCACGGCGTTCGCGTCGGCATCGTCGCGGACTTCGCGCTCGAAGAACTCGAACCGGCGGTCCGCGCGGCGTACCGCCGCGCCTATGACGACCTCGCTTCCCTCGGCGCCGAAATCGTCGAAGTGCATTTGCCAACTGCGAAGTACGGTGTGCCGACCTATTATTTGATCGCGCCTGCTGAATGTTCGTCCAATCTGGCACGCTTCGACGGCATGCGTTACGGTCTGCGCGTCGAGGGTGCCGACGTTCGCGAAACGTACGAGCGTACGCGTGCTGCGGGATTCGGCGACGAAGTCAAGCGGCGCATCTTGATCGGTACGCACGCGCTTTCGAGCGGCTACTACGACGCCTACTACGTGCGCGCGCAAAAGGCGCGTACGCTCATCGCGCAGGATTTTGCGGGCGCCTTTGCGGCGTGCGACGTCATCGCGTGTCCGGCCGCGGCCTCGCCCGCCTTTCCGTTCGGAGCCAAGACGGATCCCGTCAGCATGTACTTAATGGATTACTATACGATTCCGATGTCGCTTGCGGGTCTTCCGTCGTTGTCCGTGCCGTGCGGGTACGTCACGCCCCAGGGGGGCACGCCGCTGCCGCTGGGACTGGAGCTCAGCGCGCCGCTGTTCGGCGAACGCGCGCTGCTCGGCATCGCGCACGCGTACGAGCGGGCGACGCAACATGCCGCAGCACGCACGGTTCCCACGCTGCCGTTGCCGACGACGGGCGTGCGAGCGTGACGAGCCAGCTCGAACGGCCGCCGCTTCTCGTCGGCGACGTGCCGTACGAAGCGGTGATCGGCATCGAATGTCACGTCGAACTGCGCACGCATACCAAGATGTTTTGCGGCTGCCTCAATGTGTTCGGGGCGCCGCCCAATACGAACGTGTGTCCCGTCTGCCTCGGGATGCCGGGCGCGCTCCCCGTGCCCAATCGCGCCGCGCTCGAAGCGCTGGTGCTCGCCGGTCTCGCCTTCGGCGCGACGATACCGGCGTTTTCGAAATTCGACCGGAAGAATTACTTCTATCCGGATATGCCCAAGGATTACCAGATCTCGCAGTACGATACGCCGCTCACCCAAGGCGGTGTCGTGCCATTCTTTTTGTCCGACGGCACGCCGGGCTCGTGTCGGCTGACGCGAATACACCTCGAAGAGGATACCGGTAAGTCGTCGCACGGCGGGTCACGCGATGGCCGCATTGCGGGCAGTACGCATTCGCTCGTCGACTTCAATCGCGCCGGCGTCCCGCTGATGGAGTGCGTGGGCGAGCCCGATCTTCGCAGTGCCGCCGAAGCCGTGGCGTATCTCGAGACCCTCAAGCGAACGTTCGTCGCGCTTGGCGTAAGCGATGTCAAGATGGAAGAAGGCTCGCTGCGCTGCGACGTCAACCTATCGCTGCGTCCGGCCGGCGACGACGCCTACGGCACCAAAGTCGAAATAAAGAACATGAATTCGTTCCGCTCGGTCGCCCGCGCGATCGACGGCGAGGTCGCGCGTCAAGCAGCGATCCTCGAGCGCGGCGAACGCGTCGTTCAGGAGACGCGCGGCTGGGACGAAGCCGCAGGCGAAACGCATGCGATGCGAGGGAAAGAGCGCGCACACGATTACCGGTATTTTCCCGACCCCGACCTCACGCCGATAACGTTTGCGGCAAGCGACGCGGAGCGGTTGCGCACGCGGCTCGGCGAGCTCCCGCACGCGCGGCTGGAACGGTACGTCTCGACCGACCGGCTGTCGCTCGTCCAAGCTTTGCAGGTCGTCGATGCGCCGGGACTCGCAGAGTACTACGAACGGACGCTCGCGCTCACGCGCAAGCCGCAAGCGACGATCAACTTCGTGCTCGGCGATCTATCGCGGCTCGCAAACGAAACTGGTACGGCGGTATCGGCGTCCACGCTTACGCCGGAGCGCCTGGCGGAGATCGTCGAAGCCGCCGAAACCAAGACGATCAATTCGAAGGTCGCCAAAGAATACGTCGAGCGTTATTGGCGCGAGGGCGATCGGGATGCCGGCCGGCCGTTCGTCGACGTCGTCGCAGCGGAAGGGCGGGCTCAAGTGAGCGATGCCGGCGCGATCGATCGCGTCGTAGCAGAGGTATTGGCGGCGAACGAAAAGACGCTGGGCGAATACCGAGCCGGCAAGACGAAAGTCTTGGGATTTCTCGTCGGGCAAGTGATGAAGCGGAGTCGCGGAACGGCGAATCCCGAGCTTGCCGAAAAACGCCTGCGGGCGGCCATCGGTTAACGAGGGGCGCTCCGGCACGTGACGCCGCTGTGCGACGAGCGTAGTCTCGAAGTCCTCGATTTCTTCCGCATTCGCGACGCCGTCGCGGCGCAATGCGCGACCGACCGAGGGGCCGCCTTGGCTCGATCGCTCGTACCGGCGGTCGACTTTCCAGCGGCTTGCAGCGAACAGGCGGCGACGGCCGAGATGCGTGCGATCGCAGGCGGCGACGCCTTCGCACTTCCGCGCGTTCGCGACGCGCGGGATGCCGTGGTGCGAGCCGGGCGCGGCGGCGTGCTGTCGGGCGAGGAACTGCGCGACGTGGGGATCGCCCTCGCAGCGACCGATGCTGCGCTGCGCCGCATTCGGGCGAGCACCGCCCCGACGCTGCACGCCCGCTTTTCGCGAGCCGTCTCGCTGCTGCCGCTTGCGGCTGCAATCGATCGAGCGATCGGCGAGCGCGGCGACGTGCTCGACCGTGCGAGCCCGGCGCTCGCGCGCCTGCGACGCAACGCCGCGCACGCGCAGGAAGACGCACGCGACCGCTGCGCGACGATGCTTCGCGCGCCGCGTTTCGCCAAAGCGATTCAAGACGCGATCGTCACGGTCCGCGACGGCCGCTTCGTCATCCCGGTCAAAGCCGAATTCGCGGGGCTGATTCCCGGCGTCGTGCACGACACGTCGTCGACCGGCCACACGCTGTTCGTCGAACCGCTCGACGCGCTCGAACTCAATAACCGCCTGCGAACGCTGCGCTTAGACGAAGAACGCGAAGTCGCACGCGTGCTGGCGGAGTTGTCCGCGCTGCTCGGCGCCAAAGCCGAAGAGGCGGAAGCGAATCTCGCGACGCTTGCCGACATCGACCTGGTCCTCGCTCGCGCGCGCGTGGCGGGAAATACCGGGGCCATGTCTCCGGTGCTCGTCGACCGGCCGCACGTTACGATCGTCGACGGCCGCCATCCGCTGCTGGGCGACCACGCGGTTCCGCAGTCGCTGCAACTCGACGACGTCACGCGCTTCATCGTCATAAGCGGTCCGAATATGGGCGGCAAGACGGTCGCACTCAAGATGCTCGGGCTTTTCGTCGCAATGACGTATTGCGGACTGCAGCTTCCGGCGCTCGAAGGTACGACGATCGGTGCGTTCGATAACGTGGGCTGCGACATCGGCGACGACCAATCGATCGCGGAAAACGCCTCCACGTTCTCGGCGCATCTACGCCGCCTGCGGACGCTCGTCGAAGGGGCGGGCCCGGCGTCGCTCGTGCTGGTCGACGAAATCGCGAGCGGGACGGAGCCCGCGGCCAGCGCTGCCCTCGCAATCGCGATCGTCGAGTACTTGGTAGCGCGCGGCGCGCGCGGCATCGTCACGACGCATAGTACGGAGCTAAAGCTGTTTGCGCATGCGACGGCGTACGTCGTCAATGCAAGCGTGCGCTTCGACCCGCGCACCTACCGGCCGACGTACGAACTGGATCTCGGATCGCCGGGACGGTCGCTCGCTTTTCCGCTCGCACGGACGCTCGGTCTCGATGCCTCGATCGTCGGCCGCGCCGAAGACCTTTTGACGGCGAACGAGCGCGACTACGATCGCGCGCTCGGAGAACTCGCCGAGATTCGCGCCGACGCTGCGGCCGAGCGCGATCGTCTCGCACGCGAGCGTGCCGAGTTGTCCGCGCTCGAAAGTCGTGCGCGCGAGCGCAACGACGCGCTGGAGCGCGAGCGGCGTACGCTTGCGACGCAGGCGGGCGATCGTCTCGGACGTGCGTTGCGCGAGTTTACGGCGGAACTCGAACGGCGCGATCGCGAACGCTCGGCACGGCCCAAAGTGACGTCGGGTCAAGCGGCGCTCCTGGGCCGCGTGCTGGACGACGTGCATCGCGACCTCGGGATTCGCGCCCAAGAGAAGCGGCCGCCGGCGCGCGGACCGCAGGAGCCGGCACCCGCGGCGCTCGGGGACCGTGTCTACGTCGAGTCGCTCGGCGGAGAAGGCGACGTGGTCGAAGACTATGGTCGCGACGTATTGGTGCAGTTCGGCGCGATGCGAACGGTCGCGCCCAAGGCATCGCTACGCGTCGTGCGCCACGCCGGTCGTGCGCGTTCGGACGGTACGCGCGACGAGCGCCGGCGCAGTCCGTCGCCGACGGGCGAAGCGACGTTGCGCGCCGCGGCCAGCGCTCGCACAGAAATCGACGTGCGCGGTAAACGCTTCGCCGAGGCGGAGCCGCTCGTCGACCGTTGGATCGACCAGTCGTCGTTACTCGGTCTGTCGCCGCTGCGTCTCATTCATGGTAAGGGCACCGGTTTGCTGGGCCGCGGATTACAGGAATGGCTCCGCGGCCGAAACGGCATTCGCGACGTGCGTTACGGCAACGCGGACGAAGGCGGCGGTGGCGTCACCATCTTCGAACTCGCGTAGCCGCTGGCTGCCACGCAGGCGCGATGCGCGAACCGCGCGAACGGCCGAGCGTCCTTATGGAGAAGACGCTGCCGACGCCGAGAGAACAAGCCGCGGTACTCGTTGCCGGTTGTTCTCACGTCGAGACCGCTGCAGAACTCGAAGCACGCATCCTCGCCAAGAGCCGGCTCACCGTTAAATTCGGCATCGATCCGACCGGCTCGTTTCTCCATCTCGGCCACGCGGTCGTGTTGCATAAAATGCAGCAGTTCGTCGAGTTCGGCCATCGCGTCGTCCTTTTGATCGGTGACTTTACCGCGCGCATCGGCGATCCGACCGGCCGCAACGATACGCGACCGCCACTGGGTGACGAAGAGATCGCGCAGAACATGCGCGACTATCGCCGCCAAGCGGGCGCGGTTCTCGACCTCGAGCGAATCGAAGTCGCCTATAACTCCACGTGGCTATCGCGCCTTTCGCTCGGCGACTTGATCGGATTGATGTCGCAGATTACCGTCGCGCAGATGCTGGCGCGCAACGACTTTTCGCAGCGATACGAAACGGGCGCTCCGATCGCGCTCCATGAGTTCTTGTATCCGATCGCACAAGCGTATGATAGCGTGGCGCTACAGAGCGACGTCGAGCTCGGTGGCTCGGATCAATTATTCAACTTGCTCGTCGCCCGGGAGTACCAGCAGCGTGCAGGCCAACCCAAACAGATCTGCATGACGATGCCGATTCTCGAAGGCACCGACGGCATCGTGCGAATGGGCAAATCACGCGGCAATTTCATCGGACTTGCCGAAAGCGCGAACGAGCAGTTCGGCAAAGTCATGAGCGTGCCGGATGCGATGATTTCGCGCTACGCGGAACTGGCCGACTTTCAGCCGCCGGACCGGGTCGAGGCCCTACGCGACGCGACCGCCGCGGGAACGCTGCACCCGATGACTGCGAAAAAAGACCTGGCGGAAGCGATCGTGCGACGCTATCATGGGCGCGACGAAGCGCGGCGCGCCCGCGAACGTTTCGAAGCGACCGTGCAGCGCAACGAAGTGCCGGACGACGTTGCGGAGCGAGAAGCGAGCCCCGCCTGGCGAACGGTGGCCGATGCCATTGTGGGTTGCGGCTTCGCTCAGAGCAAGCGCGAAGCGGAACGCCTGATACTAGGGGGCGGCGTCAAGATCGAGGGCGCCGCCGTGAGCGATCCGCGCGCCATGTGGGCGTTCGCTGCAGCCGTAATCCTATCGGTGGGCTCCCGCCGCATCGTCCGCATTCTGCCCGTTAGCTGAGGTATTCGAAGTGGCTCATCGCGACCGTCCGTCTCCGCCAGCCGTAACCTATGCGGCTCGTCCTGCGATCGAGGGTCACACGCTGACCTGCACGCGTTGCAAGCGTGTGTATGCCTATCCCGAGGAGGCCGGTCCAGCCGTTCGTTGCGAGTGCGGCTGGCGCTATGAGAATCGCGACGGCATGATCTTCGAGACGTTTCGGCCCCGCATCGGCGTCTGAAAGCCGCCTGGCGGCGTTAACGCGCTTCCAGTCGTTCGATGAGCCCTCGCACGTCGTCATGTGACAGGACGTAGGTGCGTTTGCAGAACTCGCAGATGGCCTCGGTCTGCGGTTGTTCCGAGATGATCTTGGCAAGCTCGTCGCGCCCGAGGCCGAGCAGCGCCCGCTCGACGCGCTCGAGCGAACAACTGCAGGTAAATGCAAGCCCGTAGTCGCGCGTAAAGCGTACGTCGTCGGCGCCGACGAGCGTACGGACTAAATCTTCGGGGGTCGCTCCGCCGTCGATCAGTGCCGTTATCGCCGTCATCTCCTGCGCGCGACGTTCGAGATCGGCGATGGCCGCTTCGTCCGTACCGGGCAGCACCTGTGCGACGATGCCGCCCGCGGCCTTGATCCCCTCCGGATTCGCCAACACTCCGAGCGCGACGACACTCGGAATTTGTTCGGACGTCGCTAAATAACCCGCGATATCGTCGCCGATTTCGCCGCTGCGCAATTCCACGATGCCGACGTAAGGTTGACCTACTTCCGACGAGCGTGTGACTTGCAAAAAGCCGCGTCCGACCGCAGTTCCGACGTCGAACTTTCCGCGAGCGTTAAGCGGAACGTCCGCTTGCGGTGCTCGCGCATAGCCGCGTGCGCCGATCTCCTCGGGCGAATTCAATTGCGCGTCGGCAACGATGCCGCGTATCGGACCGTCGCCGGAAATCTGCAACGTCAGCTTTTCGCGACCTTTCAAGCTCGCTCCGAGCAGCGCCACTCCGGTCACGAGGCGCCCGACGGCGGCGCTTGCAGTGGGCGATAACGCGAGACGTTGTTGCGTCTCCCGCACGACGGCCGTCGTTACGCCCGCGACGACGGAGAACGTTCCCCGGGCGGCTGTGGCGGTAACGATTCGGTCGGGCACGCTGTCGCTGTTTTCGAGGGCGAAGTCGTTTCCTCCACGGTACGATGCTATGCGCTCTGCGTACCGCGGCGTCGTAGATCGACGTCGTCAACGCCGAAGCGACACGCATGACGCGTACGCGGTTCGCATTACGCCCGCGGACCTCTGCCGCAGAGCGAACTTGCCGGGCTCGACATCGCGAGTACGCAAGTGCCATTTGCGCGCTTGCCGATGCTGCGCGAGAACCGCAAACCCGCATTGGACAAAGAGTTTCCGCTCGTGCAGGAGGCCCGTAGCCGCATGCCAATTACGCAGCCGATACGGAGCGCTTCTCATAACGTTCCCTCATCGTCTTTACTTTGGAGATTGAACGGTGACTAAAGCCGATCTCATCGACTCCTTAACGGAAGAAGTCGACCTTTCGAAACGTCAGGTAGGCGAAATCGTCGACATGGTGTTAGACGAGATCCGCAACGCACTCGTCAAAGGCGATAAGGTGCAGCTCATTCCGTTCGGGAGCTTCGTCGTCCGCGAACGAGCGAAGCGAGAGGGCCGCAATCCGAAGACCGGGGCAAAGCTCATGATTCCGGCACGACGCGTTCCGGCATTTACCGCCGGTAAGGGTCTTCGCGACGCAGTAGCCGGCACGAAGAAGCGTGGCGCAGCCGGCGCAAAGGGCGCGAAGAAGCGATAAACGCTTTCCGCCTGGCCAGGTGTTGAACCGTCCGTTACGAACGGCACCGCAGCGGGCAGTGGCGCAGCTTGGTAGCGCACTAGTCTGGGGGACTAGGGGTCGCAGGTTCAAATCCTGTCTGCCCGATTCTTTACTTCGGTGGCCTCGGGTGAAAGCCCGTGGCCGTCGCTGCTTTGTAGTCACGACAACAAGCTTTGCTATGTGGTACCGCATATGATAGAACCCAAGGAGACGACATGGCAAACTATCTCTTGATGGCTCTCTTCTTTGGCGTGATCGTCTCCATTCCGGTCGGATGGTATCTGCTCGGGATCAAGTCCTACGGGACGGGCGATTACCATCAACCGTAACCGACGGTAGGGTCTGCTCCGCCCCGTCCTAAAGTCGACCGTCGTGCGCATGCCGTCTGAGCTGCCGCCGCCGGCGCTCGCCAAACAGTACGATCATGCCGCGGTCGAAGCGTCGCGTTATGCGGCGTGGCTTGCTGCCGGCGTATTTCACGAAGAGCCGGACCCCGCGCGGCCGCCGTTCGTTATTTCGATGCCGCCGCCGAACATCACCGGCCGGGCTCACTTAGGTCATGGTTCGACGTACGCCGCGATGGACGCGCTAACGCGATACCATCGTATGCTCGGCGACAATTCGACGTGGCTTCCGGGGCAAGATCATGCGGCGATCGCGACGGAAGCCGTTCTGGTGCGGGAGTTAGCGAAAGAAAACCAGACGCGCGACACGCTCGGCCGCGAAGCGTTTCTCGCCCGCGCGTGGGAATGGCGAGAACGCTACGGCCGAGCGATTTACGAAGCGTTCGAAGCTTTAGGCTTCGGACCCGACTGGGATCGCGATCGGTTCACGATGGATCCCGGTCTCTCGGATGCAGTAACGCGCGTGTTCGTCGCCCTGTATCGCGAGGGTCTGATCTATCGCGGCGAACGGCTGGTCAACTGGGATCCCGAGTCGCAGTCGACGCTGTCGGATGCCGAAGTCGACGACGTCGAGCGCGATGGGTCGCTATGGTACCTGCGTTACGGCGCCGCCGACGGCTCGTTCGAGATCGTTATAGCGACCACTCGCCCGGAGACGATCTTCGGCGATACCGCCGTCGCCGTGCATCCGCACGACGAACGGTACGCGCACCTCGTCGGAAAGAACGTCATCGTTCCGCTGCACGGCCGCCCAATTCCGATCGTCGCGGATGAAGCGATCGAACGCGACTTCGGTACGGGAGCGCTAAAGGTCACGCCCGCTCACGACGTTCTCGACAATGAAATCGGTACGCGACATGGGCTCGCCGCGCCGAGCGTGATCGGCTTCGATGGCCGGCTTACCGGAGACGTGCCGTCGCCATATCGCGGCATGGATCGCTTCGCCGCTCGTGACGCCGTGGTACGCGACCTTGCCTCGACGGGCGCGCTGGTTCGCACGGAATCGCGCCGGCACAGCGTTCCGATAAGCTCTCGCAGCGGGGCCGTCGTCGAACCGTTATTGTCGTTGCAGTGGTTTTGCCGAATGGACACGCTCGCTGCGCCGGCGCTCGAAGCGTATCGCAGCGGGCGGATCCGTTTCGTTCCGGAGCGTTTCGGTCGAGAATACGCGCGCTGGCTCGAAAACATCCGCGACTGGAATGTCTCTCGGCAGGTCTGGTGGGGCCACCGGCTCCCGGTTTGGTATACGGTAGACGATCGGCCAATCGTCGCCGAGACCGAAGAAGCTGCGCTCGAAATAGCAGCGAGCGATTTCGGCACGACGGAGCTACGCCGTGACGGCGACACACTCGACACGTGGTTCTCGAGCGGCTTGTGGCCGTTTTCGATCCTCGGTTGGCCCGAACGCACGCCGGAATTCCAACACTGGTATCCTAATACCGTGCTCGTTACCGGCCGCGAGATTATTTTCTTATGGGTCGCCCGCATGGTCATGCTGGGACTGAAGTTTGCAGGAGACGTACCGTTTCGGACGGTGTTCATCGCGCCGCTCGTTTTCGACCTCGAGGGTCGCAAGATGAGTAAGAGCCTGGGAAACGTCATCGATCCGATGGGGCTCATCGCGACGTACGGTGCCGACGCAACGCGCTTCGGCATTTTGAGCCAGATGCGCCTGGAATCGCAAGAACTGCGCTTCGACGAACGTTCCGTTACGAAGGCGCGTGACTTCAATAACAAGCTTTGGAACGCTCTGCGATACGTAACGAGCCTTCCGGAAGGTCTGACGCGCGCGAGTCGTCTTCCGGCGCCCGCAGAGCAATCGCTCGCCGACGCGTGGATCTTAGCGGGATTGCGCGACACGATCGAGCGCGTGTCCGGAGCGCTCGACGGCTTCGAATTCGGCGTGGCGTCGGACGCCATAGTCGAGTTCGCGTGGTACCGGTTCTGTGACTGGTACATCGAAGCATCGAAAGTTCCCACGCCGACGCGCGGCGTCGTACTGCCGTACGTGTTGAACGTCATCGCGCGGTTGTTACATCCGCTCGCACCGTTCGTTACGGAAGAAATTTGGCAGGCCTTACCGCACGACGGCCAGACGATCGTAACGGCATCGTGGCCCGATGCCGAGGAGATCGCCGTCGATATGGCCGCTGCGGCCCGGTTCGAAGCGGTACGGGGAGTCGTACGCCGCGCGCGCGATCTCCGCGCGGATCTCGGGCTCGCGCCGCGCGAGAAAGTGACGATCGAAGTACCCGCGGCTCTCGACGCCGGCGCTCGCGCGCTGCTCGAACGCCTCGCCGAAGCACGCCTGGTCGACGCACCGCGCGCCGCGCAGACCAGCGGCGACCCGCTCGACGCGGCCGTGCCGCAAGCTCCGCCGGGCGTGCTCGCGGAGCGGTATCGTCGCGATGGAGCGCGGCTCGATGCCGAAGTCGAGCGGCTGGAGAAAAAGCTCGCGAACGCGAACTTCGCCGCAAAAGCGGCGCCCGCCGTCGTGGCGAGCGAGACCGAAAAGCTGCGAGCGTACCGCGGCGAACGCGAACTCGTGCGCGAGCGCCTGGCCGGCCTCCCCGTGTCCGGCGCGACGTAATGGCGCGGCGTACGTTCGTTGCGGCTGCGGAGATCGAACGCATCGTCGCGCGCATCGCGCATCAGATCGTCGAACCGGACGACGTCGATGCAGGTCTCGTGCTAATCGGCATTAGACGCGGCGGCGAACGCTTCACCCGCCGGCTGGCTCGAAAGGTCGAAGACATCACCGGGGTCCGTCCCGGCCTAGGCTTCCTCAACATCAACCTGTACCGTGACGACGCCGTCGCGCGCGACCTGCCGGAGTCCGACATTCCCGACGACGTTAGCGGCAAAGTCGTCGTCGTCGCGGACGACGTGCTGTTTACGGGACGTAGCGTACGCTCCGCGCTCGATGCGGTGACCGATCTCGGAAGGCCGAAGGTTATTCGCTTAGCGGTGCTCGTCGATCGCGGTCTGCGAGAGCTTCCCGTACAAGCCGATTACGTCGGTCGCGTGATTCCCACGAGCCGGCGCGAGTTCGTCGAAGTCCGCTTGGGAAGCGCATACGACGAAGACGATAGCGTGACGATCCGTAGCGAGGACGATGGCGCGTAGCCTTCTCGATCTCGACGATCTCTCGAGTGCCGAAATCGAAGCGATTCTCGCGCGCGCGAACGCATTTCACGCCGTACCGCCGTCGCGCAAACTGCTGCGCGACGTCTGCGTCGTAAATCTCTTCTTCGAAGCCAGTACGCGCACGTTCACGTCGTTCGCCCTGGCAGAGCAACGCGTCGGCGCCGACGTTATCGCGCTGCCGCCGGGGTCGTCGAGCTTAGGCAAGGGCGAGACGATCGCCGACACGGCGATAACGCTGTCCGCGATGGGCGTCCGGATTATCGTAACGCGTCATCCGGAATCCGGCTTCCCCTACCGCTTGGCGGAATCGTTCGACGGCCACGTGATCAACGCCGGCGACGGACGGCACGCACACCCGACGCAGGCATTACTCGACCTCTTGACCTTACGAACCGAGTTCGGCAGCGTGGCCGGGTTGCGCGTGGCGCTGGTCGGCGACATCACCCACAGCCGCGTCGCTCGCTCGAACGTGATTGGGCTGCGCGCGCTCGGCGCGCACGTGGTCCTCGTCGGACCGCCGACGCTGCTGCCCGCCGCGATGGCGCGAGACGGCGTTCGCGTCGAGCGCCGGCTCGACGCGGTGCTGCCGGAAATCGACGCGCTCATGCTGCTGCGGATTCAGAACGAACGCATCGCGTCGGCCGTCCTGCCATCGCTCGCCGATTATGCGCGGAATTATCGGCTCGACGCGCGCCGCTTGCAACGCTTACGCCCTGGGGCGGTCGTCATGCACCCGGGACCGTACAACCGCGGTGTGGAGTTGACCGAAGACGTCTTCGCGTTCCCCGGCTGGCGCTACGCGCAACAGGTTTCGCACGGCGTCTACGTACGTATGGCGGTGCTCGACTTTCTCGTCAACGGCATGGCGGCGAGCGCGTGAAGCTGCTCGTCGTCGCGCCCCATCCCGACGACGACGCGCTCGCGTGCGGAGGCACGATCGCGCGCCTGCATGCCGGCGGCGCGCGCGTGCGCATCGTATACGTAACCGACGGTTCGGCCTCGCACCTCGGCTCGCGTGCGTTCCCGCCGCCCCGCCTCGCGCGACTGCGGGCGCGCGAAGCGCATGAAGCCGCCCGCGCGCTCGGCATCGGCACCGAAAGCCTCCGCTTCTGGCGCGAGCGGGACGCCGCGCTCTCCGGCGACGTTACCGCGCACGCGCGACTCGTGCGGCGCTTCGCCCGCGAGCTCGATCGCTTCCGGCCCACCGTCGTCTTGTCGCCGTGGATTCGCGAACCGCACGCCGACCATGCGGTGTGTGCGCACGCGGTGCGTGAGGGGCTCGCTAGGACGCGACATGCTCCGATTCTGTACGAATATCCCGTCTGGCTCGGACGTTTCGGCGACGCCGACGCCGGCGCACCGCGTCAAAGCGAAGCGCAATGCGTCCGCGTCGACGTCGCGCCTTACCGTGCCCGCAAACGCAGCGATTCTCGCCCACCGCTCGCAACGTGGCGGCGTCGTTATGGATGCTTCGTTCGCATTCGTCTTGCCGGAGGAACTGATCGCTCGTGGCGACGACGCATACGAGACGTTCTTCGCGATCGCGCCGGGCGCGTACGCCGCCGCGTGAAGCCGCCGCGAGAATCACTGGGTCGCAGCTATTTCGACCGGCTGTACGAAACGTCGCCCGATCCGTGGGCGTTTGCGACGAGCGACTACGAAGCCCAGAAGTATGCGGCGACGCTAAATGCTCTCGACCGTCCGCACTACGGCGCCGCGCTCGAGATTGGATGTTCGGTCGGCGTGTTCACGTCGGCGCTCGCGCATCGCTGCGACCGGCTGCTGGCCGTCGACATCAGCCCGCTCGCGCTCGAACGTGCGCGCGAACGCAACGCCGGCCACGCGCACGTCGTATTCGAACGGATGAGGGTGCCCCAGGAGTTCCCGCCCGGCTCATTCGACCTAATCGTGCTCGCGGAAGTCGCCTATTATTGGAGCGACGGCGACTTCGCGGCCGCCGCCGATCGCATCGCCGCAGCCCTCCCCCGCGCGGCGACGCTCGAGCTCGTGCACTACGTTCCACGCGTCGACGAATACGTGCGCGACGGCGACGACGTGCACGAGGCCTACCTGCGTGATGGGCGCTTCGCGCTGCGTCACGAAACGCGCCGCGAACGATACCGCATCGCCGTCTTCCGCCGCACGTGAACGAACGGACGCGAGCGCGCTTCGCCGCCATCGCGCGGCCGCAGCCCGGCTGCCGCATTGCCGTCGCAATACCCGCGCGCGACGAAACGGCCACGATCGACGCGACGCTCGCCGCCTTCAGCCGCCAGCGGACGCTGGACGGGCGCGTGCTCGATCCGCGCCGGTTCGAGCTTCTCATATTTGCCAACGCCTGTAGCGACGACACGGCAGAACGCGCGCGCGCATTCGCTCGCGCCCACCCGCACCTCGCGTTGCATGTGCTGGCCGAGCGCGACGGCGAGCCGCCGACCATCGGCGTCGCGCGCGGCACGGTGATGGACGCAGCGGCGGAACGCATGGCGCGCCGCGACGGCGGACTCGTTGCGACGACCGATGCCGATTCGGTCGTCGCCGACGACTGGATTGCGGCCAACCTCCACGAACTTCGCGACGTCGACGCCGTCGGCGGACGCGTGATTCCGGCCACGTTCCGGGAGGCCGACGGGCTCGATCACCGTTATCGCTTCGCCATCGTCAGGCTGGAATCGATGCTCGCGCCGCAAGCGCACGACCCGTGGCCGCGCCACGGAAATCACCAAGGCGCGAGCCTCGCGATGCGGACCGCGGCATACGCTCGCGCGGGCGGCGTACCAGCCGTCCGCGTCCTCGAAGACTTCGGACTCGTCGATGCGCTTCTTGCAACCGGCGCGACGCTACGCCATAGCCTGCGCGTTCGCGTCGTAACGAGCACGCGTCGCGAGGGTCGCGCTTACGGCGGCTTCGCCACCCACATGCACGACCTCGACGAACACGTCGCAGGCCGACGGCCGTATCTCGTCGAGCACCCGGCCGATACGATCGCGCGAATCATCGCATCGTCGCCAGGCATAGCGCGGCCGCTGGTGCCCATCGACGCGGCCATCGGGTCGCTGGAAGGTTACGCGCGGACGTTGGAAGCGAGCGCCGCGCGCCCCGCGCGCATCAACGCCTGATCGGGCGCCGGCTGGCGCAAATACATGCGCAAGTCGCTCACGAGCCGCGAGAACGGCGCGGGTTCCAATAAGCCGCGGGCGCCGGCGCCGCGTTCAACGGCTTCGGCAACGTCGAGCGCCGCACGCTCGACCGCTACGCGCGCGCCATCGACCGTCGCACAAAGATTCGCGCTAGCGATCGCGCCGTCGTCGAACGCCTGCCACTGAGCCGCGCATCGCTCGGCCCATAAGCGCGTCGTTGCGGCCGCGATCGAACAGGCACCGAGGTTTGCGACGGCGAGCGGATCGTCGTGCCGTGCGCCCGCGCGTAGCCAAACCGCTAATTCGTCGGCGAGCCGCTCGACGCCGCCGCTCTGCACGGCCACGAAACGCGCCGCGCCGGCCTCGAACCACGGCGACGCAGCATACGCGCCGGGGCCGCCGAGCGTCTCGATCTCGTTCGCAACCATCCCGTCGAAGGTGACGGCGAAGCTATCGGAAGCCTGCATTCCAAACGGCTGCCAAAACGACCGGTCGATGCGACCGCCGAGCGCGCTCGTGTCGAGGACGAACATTTGCGTCGGCCCGCTCTGCAGCAAGCCCGTAACGATGGCGCGTCCCACGCGCCCCGCGCCCGAACAAAAGGTCTTGCGCCCGCTGAGGTGGCTCGCCGCGCCGTCGCCACGCACGACGCGTACGCCGTCCGCAGCTTCGGTATTCCAGACACCGAACAGTCGCCCGGCTGCAACGTCGCGTGCAGCGAGTCGCCGCTGCTCGGCCGTTCCGACGCGCGCAATGAGCTGCAGCGCATTAACGTGGCCTTCGTATAAGCGCCCGTGCGCGAGATCGCGATACCCCGCAGCGCGCAACAGGAACGTCTCGCGCTGACGTCCGGCGAGCGGAACGCCGCGCGTGTCGGCAAGTCCGGTGGCCAGGAAATCGTCATCGAAGCCCGCGCCCGCGGCGGCCGGCGACGACACGGCGGCAAGCCGTCCAAGAGAGCGCACGTTCTGCTGGTTATCCTCAGCGCCATAGCAACCCCGCAATGGCGAAATCGTCTTCGCAGGCGACGCTATGGCTAAGACTGACGGCCCGTTCGCCGACGCTCCCATACCGGTGCCTCGCGCGGTTGCGAAAAGACACGGCGGCGTACCTGGAGCGAAGGGAAACCCGCTCGCACGCGCACGTCCGCGTTAGCGAGGCTCGCAGGGAGCGCGCCGTAGCAGCGTACGGCGTCGCAGAGGGTCGGCACGTCTGCATTGCAGTAACGGCTGCGTCGAAGAACGAAGCCGCCGATCTCGCGTTCGAGCTCGCGCAGTGCGCCGCCCGCTAACGGCGCGGGCGGCAGACGCATCGGCAGATCTTATCATAACCGGCGCGACGATTCACACGGTCGACGACGCGCAGGAGCATGCGGAAGCATTTGCCGTTCGCGATGGGCGCTTCGCGGCAGTCGGATCGCGAGCGCTCGTGGACGTATTGCGCGGTCCGCGAACGCAGGTCGTCGACCTTTCCGGGCGCACCGTGCTGCCCGGCTTGATCGACGCGCACCTGCACCTTCTCGGCGTCGGCACGGCGCTGCACGGGGCGGACTTGTATGGCGCCGGCAGCTTCGACGAAGTAATTCGGCGCACGCATCGCCCGCCATTGGGCGCGATGGTCCCCTGCGCATACTCATTCTCCAGCCGCACGCGAAGTAAGCGCCTGGGCTCGTAGCGATCGGAAGTGGTATAAGACCAAATATGATGAGAGCACTCAAATTCGCGATGTCGGCTGCCGCATGCGTAGCCGGCGTGCAGAGCACCGCCCGTGGCGCGACGTATCGCGGCTTCCCGCACCTGCATCTCACCATGGCGGTAGTCGACGCAGGAGGCGGCGGGAAGGACTTCGATTCACACCGTCTCGTTCAGCGACTCGCCGGTCCGCAAGCCGCTGCCGAAAACGCAAAGCTCGTGGCCCAATATGGCGGTGCACGGGTCGATGCATTCTACAACGTGTTCACCTTCGCGATCGACGACGCGGTGAAGCGGGCGCACAACTCGCTCATTCCATTGCCGAAATCGCCACATCCCGACCCGAACGACGGACGCGCATTAGCGACGGCGTTATACGATGCGGGAGTAACGCGCTCGGGGCGTTTCGATGTCGGTTACATGCTCGAAGTGCTCGCGTCGCACCAAATCCATCACAACATCATGGGCGACATGGACGAGAAGTACACCCAGCCCGTCAATGCCGACTTCCATAAAATCCTGACGTCCCTCATGCAAGACCTACGGCGAGAGTATGCGATTACGCCGCCGGCTGGATCGTCGTAAGCGACGCGCACGCAAAGCCCTGCCAGTAGACCAAGCGATTGGATTAGCTCGCCGTCGGATGCGGTGACGGTATCGTCTTGGAAGATGCCGTCGGTTGCGGCGTTGGGAAGACGATCCCGGGGAGTTCGCTCGGTGTCGTAAAGTTGCTGCCGTCGACCGTTGCGCTCATGCGAGCGTGCACGAATAGCGCGTTCGCAGGAATGTCGAAATGTTCGTGCTTCACGAGCCAGTAGTCGCCGAAACGGTCGAAGTCGACGATACCTGAAAAGCGGCCGCTCGCTACGACGTAGTGCCCCGAAACTTCGCCGCGTGCTTCCCGTACGAGAAACGTTCGAGGATCGACATACAGGTCCGTCAGTGGATGCGTGTCGCGATCGCGATACGCGGTCAATCTAAGATGGTAAACGACGTTGTCACCCAAGCGTTCGAGACCGACCAGGTCGATATGATAGAAACGTGCTGCTTCCACGCGCACGGAGGCGATAATTGGCGTTCCGCCGGTCGAAGCAGAGGCCGCATCGGTCGCCGGGGACGACGCGGTGGCTTGCGGCATGCCCATCGTAGAGAGCCCGGCCCCGGCGGGTTGCAACAGCGTGCCCGGGCACTGACTTGCGATCGAACTTGGCGTCGCAACCACCTTGCTGATCGCGCCGCCGTCGCTCGTGCGAAAATATACGTCGTACGTGGCCGTTACGTCGCCGTGCCGGAGCCCGATGGCCGTGCCGTCGGGCGTGCACGAGAGCCTGATGTTGCGTCCCTCGATCTTTTCGCGAAACGTCACGTATGGCGGAACGGGCGCGCTCTTCATCGCGTGCACGGCGTGCAAATAGATGGCCTCGGGCGTGAGGGCCGGCGTACCGTTTGGCGCCGGCGGCGCGTCGGCATAAGCGCGCGAGGCAACGAGAAGCGCGGCGCTCGCGATCGCTCCGCTTACGAGGTTTCGAAACCGGACGCTCATGTGGTGACCTACTCCATCGTCATCGTAACGCACTCGGCGCCGCCGGCTCGGAAGGTTCGGATAGCGACGCGAGCGGAGACCATTTCTGGTCTTGGTATACAACGCGGATGGAACGGAGCCATGGTCGACTGGCGACCGGTACGCTCCATCAGCGCGTTACTGGATAGTCCTGGAGCGCTTGCCGTACGGGCCGCTCCTCCGGGATGTGATGTCCCGAGCCTTCGACTACGAAATTGATGCCGCGGGACGACAATGCCGCAATGCGATCGTGCACGTGCACCTCCGCAACCCAAATCGCGCGCTGGTGCGCCGGTATCATCGTGCCTGCGGTATTCGGGTATCCCGCCGTCAACACGATAAGCGGCGAACTTCCGTGCGGACGCGGCTCGGCGTGCACGTGCGTAGAGCTCGTCGAAGACGCAAGCAATTCCAGCAGCTGGCTTTTCCGATACGATGGTCGCACGAACTCTCGTGCTGAACGTAGCACCACGAAGACGTATCGCCGTCTAGCCCGCGTCGACGATCGTACCGAGCACCGCGACCCGGATAAGCCCTGCATTGAAACTGCCCTATCAGGCCTGCAATGCGAAACATGCCGTCATCCCCCGTTTTTCGTACGCGACCGTCTTGGAAAGCCCGGCGCGGAGCACACGAACGTTACGGCGAAAGGCGGACCCATGGCGGGGGGAGCAACGCGCCCATGAAGCCTTACGCGGCGCGGGCCGCCGAGCGTCGCCAATTGTTGCAAGCCGCCCTCGACGCGCTAATTCGCCGCGCGCAAGCGCTTCCCGATATCCGCGCGATCTACGTCTTCGGATCGTACGCTGCAAATCGAATCGGTCCCAGGAGCGATCTCGACGTACTCATCGTTCGGGAAACGAAAGCATCGCGCTGGCACCGCGACGCCGGTCTCGAGGTCGGCCTCGATGTGCCGGCAGCCATCGATGCCCTTATTCTGACGCCCCAAGAGTTCGACGAACTGCCGAAGCGTTCGACGTTTGGGGCGTCGATCGTCGCGACGATGCACTCCGTGTATGCAGCCTGACCGTCGCCGCGTATCCAGCTACTGGCTCGCCGTTGCCGACCAAGACCTTGCCATCGCGCGTGCACACACGCACGATGCGCCGAACGCTGCATGCTTTCACGCACAGCAGGCTACCGAGAAGGCGCTAAAAGGGCTTCTCGTCCAGCTCGCTGGGGACGTCGAACGGACGCACGTCGCGGCCGAGTTGATCGAAGAGGTAATAGGGGCGGGGGCGATGCCGGATAACGACGTTCGGCGTGCGGCCATCCGGCTTGACCGCTACTACGTCACTACGCGCTATCCGGACGCAATGGGCGACGCCGACCCGACTGCCAGTTTTTTCGCCGCAGACGCGGTATCGGCAATTCTTGATGCCGACACCGTGATCTTATGGGTACGCTCGGAACTGACGTCCCATGAGCGCAGCTGAACTATCGCGCGAAGTCGATGCTAGTAACGTGCTCGAAGCCGTGAATCGCGTTCGAGCCCGGTGCGTCTCTGTCAGGCGCGCGTCCAGTGTAGAGCGGCATCACGAAAACGTGCGCTGGTGAAGCACGTCAAACCACTCTGCTAACAAACCACGTTGAAACTGCAAAGCGCAATCCGTGGAGTTCGCGAGGCGGGCGACGATGCTGCAAAAGGGACTCTTTCCGCTTGAAGCTCTCACGCTCGTGACGACGACGTTTCTCGGCGTTTGGATCGGCGTCACGCACGCGAAACGCGCGGCGACGGCCCACGAGCGCTACCCGTCGTTCCCATCGCTGCCTATCGGCGCAAATAAGCGTTCCACATCTTCCGCGGCGAAGCGCGCCGCCGTCCCGCCGCCTTCGGCGAATATCGCTGCGGCAAGATGCGCTTTGCGGGTTTGCAAATCGACGATCTTCTCTTCCACCGTTCCGGCGCCGATGAGCTTATAGACGAAGACATGCTGCGTCTGCCCAATGCGATGCGCGCGATCCGTTGCCTGACGCTCGACCGCGGGATTCCACCACGGATCGTAATGGATGACCGTATCCGCCGCCGTGAGATTCAGCCCCGTTCCACCGGCTTTGAGGCTGATGAGAAAGAGCGGCACCTCGCGCGCCTGAAAGCGCTTCACCACGCTGCCGCGCTCTTTGGTCTGCCCGGTCAGTACGACGAACGGAATGCCGAGCTTATCGAGCGCGGGCTCGATAAGCGCGAGCATGCTCGTGAACTGCGAGAACAACAGCACACGCCGGCCCTCCTCGATCATCTGCGGCAGCATCTCGAGTAACAGCTCGAGCTTGACGCTTTCCGCCGTCGTCTGCAAACGCTTGGGCAGCAAACGCGGATCACAGCATACCTGCCGTAGCTTCAGGAGCGCATCGAGGATCACGATCTGGCTACGCGCGAGTCCGCGCTCCGCTATCTCTGCGCGCACCCGCTCGTGCATTGCGAGCCGCACGGTCTCATACAGGTCGCGCTGCGCGCCCGTCAGCTCGACGCGCCGTACGATCTCCGTCTTCTCGGGCAGCTCGCTTGCGACGTGTTCCTTCGTGCGTCGCAGAACGAAAGGCCGAATGCGCTCGGCCAGCACGCGACCGCGCGTTACGTCGGCGCGCTTCTCGATCGGCGTGCGGAACACGCGGCCGAATTGCCGGCGGTCGCCGAGCGCACCCGGCAACGCGATCGACAGCAGCGACCACAGATCGCCGAGATGATTCTCGACCGGCGTGCCGGTCAGGCAAATCCGGTGTCCTGTCCGCAAACTCATGGCGACCTGCGCCGCCTTGGCTTGCGGGTTCTTGACGGCTTGCGCTTCGTCGAGGATGACCGCGTGCCAATCGCGCTTTGCAAGGACGCCATCGCGCGGTAAGAGCGCGTAGGTCGTGATGACGAGGTCGTGCGCGGCGATATCGCAGAAGCGTTGCGCTCGCGTAGGACCATGCAACGCAAGCACGCGCAACGTCGGTGCGAAACGCGCAGCTTCGTCGCACCAATTATGGACGAGGCTAGTCGGAACGACCAGCAGGGCCGGCTCCCGCAGTCGCCCGGCCTCTTTCTCGCATAACAGATGCGCCAGCGTCTGCACGCTCTTGCCGAGCCCCATGTCGTCGGCAAGAATGCCGCCGAAGCCGTAATCTGCGAGAAACTGCAGCCAATCGAGGCCCTCGCGCTGATATCCGCGGAGTTCCCCGTGGAATGTTGAGGGGACGGCAACGCGCGCGATGCCCTCGAACGAGCGCAGCCGTTCCCCGAGCGCCCGCAAGCGCTCCGGCACATCCCAGCGTAACCCCGATGCGGCTTCGAGTTCGTCGACGACGCCGGCGCGCACGCTCGGCAAACGCAGCGTCCCGTCGTCGCGCAGAGCATCGGGGTCGCCGAGCTCCACCAGCGTCGCAAGGATCGCCTTCAGTCGCAACGCCGGAAACGCGAGTGTCCGCCCGTCGTCGCCAAACCGCACGTAGTAGGAGTCGTCGTCCCCCAGCTGCTCCACGAGCGCGCGATCGCCGAGGGCATCGGCGCGCCCAAGAAGATCCCGCAACATCGGCAGCAAGTCGTACCGCCGCCCCTCGAGTTCGAGGCCAATCGAGAGACCGAACCAGCCGTCGTCGTGCTCGACGAATCCCGTCTGCCATGCGGCGTCATGACCAAGATCGATTACGCGGTAGCGGAAGCTGGAGTCGATGTTGACGCACCAGCCTTCGCCACGTAACTCAGCCGCGCCACGGTGCGCAAACGATGGCCAGTCCGCCACGCTCGTAAAGCGTAGAAGAAGACCCTCGGTCACCGCGAGCGACCGCAAGCCAGGATCGCTAACGAATGGAAACTCGACCAAGCGCTGCATTGCGCGCTTTTCGGCCCGTGGTGAGCGCACGTAGACGAGCGTCTCGCCCCCTTCCACGGTGCGAACCTCGTCGTCGGAAGCGTCCGGGTCGATCGTCGTCGTGCCGTAGGCCAACGTGAATTCCGCGACGTCGACCCGTTGCGGCGCCGCGGGAACGTCGATCGTTCGTAACGTTAGCGTCGGGACGGGTTCGACGCGCACGACGCGCTCCGGAATTTCCAGTGGCGGTGGCAACGCAATCCCTGAAGCAGCGCGAGCAAACGTGTCGCGGATCCGTTTCGCTTGCGCGGGAACCAGTGGCGGCGCAGCCAGCAGCGTAGCGAGCGCGCCGGCCGCTAATCCCGTCTCGATCGGCCCCGCAATCCAGCGTTGCCGATCGACGTACCACGACGCGTCGCCGGGAAGCACGGAAGTCGCATCGTCGTCGAACGTCAGCGTTGGGCGCTGCGTACCGTCTGGGGCGAGCGTCCAGGCGATCTGCGCAACGCGCGGCGGCCCAAGCGTAAGCGCCGGATTGTCGACCCGCTGCGCGTGAGCGCGGCCGGTCGCGATGACGAGACGCACGATCTCTGCGGCGAGCGACGCGCGTTGCCGGTACGTGTTCTCAAAGGTGCACAGCAAGCGGCCGATGGTCGCATCTTCCGCGGCGACGGCGCGCGCGGTTGCCGCGGCGAGCGACTGTGGTGAACTCTCGCGAACCTTCGCCCAGCGCTCCGTCTTCGTGCGGCGCATGACGAGGATCTCGACGCGCAACGACCGCGACATTGCGCGCGACGTGCCGTCGAAGAGGTACGCAACGCGCTCCTCTCCCGGCGTATCGCCGTTGCGGTGCACCGCCGTTGCTTCAAGTAATTCACTGAGCCAGACGTCGACGCGCGGATCGCTCCTTTCGTCTCCAGCTACCGGCGTCGCTAGTGCCGCGTATAGCGTTGCTGCCACATGCTTGCAATCCGCCCTCACGGGGCAGTCGCAGTATCCGGAGACGATCGTTCGTCCGCTGCGCGCGCGTGAAGAGTACACGCTCACGCGATACGGCGTGCGCCGGGAACCCCGCACGTACGACGACAGCGTGCTGCCGTCGTTGCCGACGATGAGATTCTGTACGCGGCCCGCGCGCGCGTACGATTCGCCGCGTTGAAGCGCATCTGGGCGCAGCGACGCACGAACATCCGAAAGCGTGAACGCCAGAACGGTACGCACGTCGCTCATGCGGTGCGCTTCAAAAACACCGTCGCCGCTCCTCGCTGCCCACGCAGTCCGCGTGAAAGCCTACGCCGGAAGTCCGACTGCGGAGTCGAATCGTCCGCGTATGCGGGAGCCGATCGTTCCTCAACTCGACGCCGAAGAGTTCCTCCACTGGGAGGCCCGCCAGCACGATCGGTATGAATTACGTCACGGCTTCGTCTTAGCGTTCGCGGGAGGCACCGCAGACCACGCGACGATCGCCTTGAATCTCTCCGTCGCGCTTCGGCGCGCTTTCCCGTTGCCATGCCGGGTGTTCGGCTCGGACTTGAAGATTGCGATCGGTAGCAATACGTTTTACTATGCCGACGCAGCGGTTACTTGTCGAGAGATCGCCGGCACGGAAACGTTCGTGAATGCGCCGCTCGTGATCTGCGAGGTGCTGTCCGACAGTACGCGCCGATACGACGCTGTAGAGAAGCGTGCCGCCTATCGAACGGTACCGTCGCTCGAGCGCCTCATTATCGTCGACACGCAGATCCGCCGTCTGGAAGTCGACATATGCGCCACGAACGGATGGGAAACGTCGATCGTTGAGTCAGGCGTGGTACCCCTTAGCAGCACGCACGTCGCACTCGCCGACATTTATGTCGGAACGTCGCTCGCCGAATTGCACTAATTCCGTCGCGCAACTGTGTTGTCAAGCGGCCGTTGGTGGCGCATTCGAGAGATTTTAGGCAGCCCGGACGCGGCGCTGGCATTGAGGGTGGTGAGCGGAGGCGGTCGCAAAACGGTACGGCGAAGATACGTAAAGCTGCGTCTCCGTCGGAGCACGCCTTCGACGTCGCAGCCCATTGGTGATAATGCTATCGGCTTGGGCCACGATTGTGGGTTCGCGACTTGGGACGCGACGCGGAAAGGTCGACTCCGCTTCGCGCATCGCATCGACGACCTTGGGGTCGGGACGATCGGCAGCGATCGTTCCGGCCGCGGCCACTTCTACATCGTCGCCGGTGTAACGGCGCAAGAACGCCTCGCTACCATTAATCCGGATCGATCGAACATCGCAGCCGACTCGCGAAGACCGAGAACCCTCACTTAAGGCACGCACTTAAGGCACACACTTTACTTCCCGGCGATCTCGGCAATGCGTTTCAATCCGCCCATTCGCGCGTTCGCTAAACGCTTAAGCGTCCGCGGAAGAACCAAAATAACTATCGTTGCTGGCGCGATGCGCAAGCTCCTCACCCTTGCCTACGGCATTCTCAAATCAGGACGCGCTTTTGATCCTCTGTAGGCAACCGTTTGACAAGTAACACCGTATTTTGTCAGACCGCACCAGGTCAGCCCAAGGCCAACTTGCGCACAACTTGACCAAACTCACCCGCCGTCACCGTGCAGTCGCCGAAACACTTAAGAGAAGTTCGAGGGTGTCCTCGCCACTCGATCGCACACTTCCAAGAAAGGCTCTCGCCGTGTTCGAACTTTCGTCGACGAAAGCGTTGAAGATGATGATGCCGTAGAAGCTAACACTGAGGCTGGTGTAAGCATATCGATTTACGGCGAAAAAAGCCTTAGCGCGACAAGGCGTCGCGCGACAGGAATTGACCTGCCGGCAGCGCAAGCGGACCGGTAATTCACCGCAGAGAGGTTTTCGTGCGCATCACGACGGGCGTTTTGGCATGCATGCTGTTGTTCGGAACCGTGGCTGCCTTCGCCCGGGCCGCCAACAGCGGTGCCGACCGCCCGACGCTCCGCGTCGCGGTCGTCGTCACACCGAACACCCTCAACCCGCTCCTGCACACGCAGACGACCGAATCGCTCCTAATCTCCATGATCTTCGACGGGATCGTGCGTTCGGCACCCGACGGCACGATCGTGCCGGTGCTCGCCGCCGTCGTTCCGACATCCGCGAATGGCGGCATCAGCCGCGACGGCCGCACGATCACGTACAAACTGCGTCGCGGCATCAAATGGCACGACGGGATGCCGTTCACCAGCCGCGACGTCGCGTTCACGCAGCGCGCGGCGGTTAATCCGAACAATAACGTCACATCGCACGACCCGTATCGTTCGGTGACAAGCATCGACGCACCCAACGATGACACGGTGGTCGTGCATCTTGCGCAGCGGTACGCGCCTTTCGTTGCCGAATGGTTTGCGGGCAACGGTACCGGCATTTTGCCGGTGCATCTGCTGGCGGCCCGATCTCAACTCAATGACGTTCCGTTCAACTCCGCGCCGGTTGGCACGGGCGCGTTCGTGTTCGATCATTGGGATCGCGGGCGCGACATCGTGCTGCGCGCGAATGACGCGTACGTGCTCGGCAAGCCGCAGCTCGCACGCGTCGTCGTTCAATTGATGGCCGACGACAACTCGCGCGGCTTGGCGCTGCGCACGGGGGCGACCGATTGGGCGTTCCAAACGACGGCGACGGTCGCTCGTCAGTTCGTGGGCAGCACGACGGTGCAGACAGTGCTGCTCGATGTGAATGGGTTTACCGGCCTGCGTCTACAGACGCGGCGGCCGCCGCTCGACGACGTGCGCGTCCGCCGCGCGGTCGCGCTGGCGCTCGATCGCCCAGCGATGGTCGCGAAAATCAGCGGCGGTTTTGCGGTGCCCGCGGCGTCGGACATCGGGCCTGCGGTGTGGGCCTACGATCGGAACGTCAAGCCGCTGCCCTACGATCCAGCGCATAGCCGCACGCTCCTCGACGCTGCCGGTTGGAAAGTGGGCGTGAACGGAATTCGCGAACGCGACGGAAGGCGGCTGTCGCTCCAGTTGGTCTACCCGGCTGGCAATCCGGTCAACGAAGCCTACGGCGTGCAGGTTCAGTCATTGCTGCATACGGTCGGCATCGACGTGTCGATCAAATCGCAACAGGCGAACATGCTGTTTGCGCCGGCCGCGCAGCACGGTGTCCTTCCGGGCGGTAACTTCGATAAGGCCTACGTCTCATTTTTTAACGGCGCCGATCCGAACGACCGCCGCTCATTTGGGTGTGCGTCGATTCCGCCCAACGGCTTTAATATCAGCCGCTGGTGCAACGCCGAGTACGATCGCGTGACCAACGACGCGCTGCTGCATACGGACCGCGCCACGCGTACGCGCGACTATTCACGCGCGTCACGCATCCTCGTCGATGATGCGCCGGAAGTCTTCGTCACTTGGCCGAAAGATATCGAACTCGTGCGGCCCGGCGTGCACATCGACGACGGTGCGCGGAACCCCGCCCTGTCGTATAGGATCCACATCGATAAGTGATCGATTGTGCCCGGACGGTTCGCGCCGGTATTATCGACGGTGAACGTGCCGCCCGCCAAATCATCGGCAACGCTCGATAGCGAGCGCTTGGCCGATCTCGCTCCGCCGCAAGTGCACGCGCAACTCGTCGATGACGGCGTCTTCCTGTGTTCCGTGAGTACGGAGACCGCATTCTGCGAGCGAGCGGCGAAGTGCGCGAGCGCCGACGCTTAGCGCGGCACCCAGAGTGCCGCGCTAAGCCTTGGAAGCGCCTTGGTAGCGCTGTTACGGAACTTGCGACGCTATATGCGGGCGCTCAATTCTATTGGGCAATGCCCGACTATGTCGACGAGCGGTCGACCGGTTTAAGTCTCGAAACCGTTTCCGAACTGACAGGCGCGTATATGTCGACCGCCAGTCTCCGATCAGGTCGCCGCGAATTGGGTGGCGCGTGTTCAGTTTCGGGTTTAATCCTAAAACCTCCGTTCCGAGACGTTCTTATGAACCCATCGCCATGCCACATCCCCACTGAATCAATGTAGATGCGGCGCTCTCGCGGAGGTTACTTGAACTCGATCCGTCCGAGCGGATTTTTCGCGGTGGTGAGGGCGCTCTGCGCAGTGTGCCAGGCGGTATCGTCCAAGTCGAGCTGGGTGCGGAGGTACGCCCAGGTGAGCCACTGGACCGCTTCGACGCGGTCGGGATTCTCGTCGGTCGTCTCAGCGACGTCGTAGCCGGAGACTCCGCCGAGACCGTGTTCACCGCCGAATAGGGTAAGCAGCGCCTTCGAGCCCGGTGCGAGAAAGTACGGGTCGGTGTGCCACTCAGATCCGCGCACCGTCAGATGCGGGGAGGCGTCATTATCCCCTGCGATGACGAGAGCGGGAGTGATCATCTGGGAAAAGTCCGTGGTATCGAAGAACGAGTAATGCGTTGCCGCGAACTCGCTGAGAGCGTCGCCGCCGCGGCCAGGCGCGGCAAGTAGCACGCCCGCCTTGATGCGGGGCTCGATAAGGCTCACCTCGGTTCCGTCTTGGGGGTCGCTGAGTCGTGCACCCAGCAGCAGGCTGGCGGTGTGACCGCCGAGCGAGTGGCCGACGACGGCGACCTTGCTGCGGTCCATGCGGTTAAGCACCTGCGGAACGGCGGCCTCAATTAGTTCGAGGTGGTCGAGAATGGACGACATGTCCGTTGCCCGCGTACGCCAGTAAAGCGGTGCCTCCGGGTCGTTGGAGCCTAAGCTCAACGTTTTCGAGTCGAGGTGCGTCGGCTGGAGCACGACGAAGCCGCGCGCGGCCCAGAAATTCGCGAGCGGGCCGTAGCCATTAAGCGACGAGAGGTTGTTCGAGTTGCCGTGACCGTGCGAAAGCAAGATGATCGGCAAGTCGCTGCCGGTCACCGGCGCGGAGACGCGTAGCTGCAAATCGACGGCGCGACCGGGAGCGGGCAACACCACCGGGGCGATCGAGAGGACGGGAGCGACACTGGCGGTGTCGGCCGCGTAATGCGTTTCACTCATGGTTGGGATCCGTTTTCTTGATGATGTGCTGCTGGCGTCCGGCCGACAGCGGTGATGCAACGGAATGGCCCGTTCGAGAGAACTCCGAAGCGGATCATCGCTCCATAACAATACGGAACAATGTTCCGTATTGTCAACCCCTTGTTCGAAAAGGGCACACGGTGGCTACGACAAGGCAGAAAGCGTTGACATCAGCTCCTAGCAAACGGGCCGACGCACAGCGCAACAGGCAGACCCTCCTCGCGGCCGCTGCCGCTGTCTTCGTCACATCCGGCGTCGATGCGCCGATCCGCGAAATCGCTGCCGAAGCCGGCGTCGGTATCGGGACCATTTATCGACACTTCCCGACGCGGGCAGACCTCGTAATCGCTGTCTACCGTCACCAGGTCGAAGCCTGCGCCCATGCTGGTCCGGACTTGCTATCCGCCGCCGACTCTCCCGTCGCCGCGCTACGTCAATGGCTCGACCTTTTCGTCGATTTCCTCGTCACGAAACACGGCCTCGCCACCGCGCTTCGCTCGGATAACGTCCGTCTCGACGGGCTACATGCGTACTTCCTGGACCGGTTGGTGCCCGTGTGTGCGCAATTGCTCGACGCCGCCGAAAGTGCCGGTGAGATTAGCCCGGGGACGGAAGCCTATGAACTGATGCGCGGCATCGGTAACCTCTGCATCGAACATGACAGCGATTGCCGTTACGATGCCCGGCGACTCGTCGAACTTCTCATCCGCGGAATGCAAAGACCGTGAGCCGCCGAGAACTCGAACCCCCACAGAAGAAGTGAGTGAGGGCGACGTTCGGGGCTTCGGATGAACGTCGATTCCGATAGGCGTCATGAATAACTCTAATGTGGGCGTCGGTCCGCTTTGCGGGCAGACAGCAAATCGACCAAGGGTGCAGACAAGTGGCCTCCCAGCGGTCGCAGGCTTTGGAACGGTCGCAGTCCCTCCGCGTCCCGCAACGGGTCTGATTTTGGGAGCGGCCTTACGGTGCTTGCATTGACAGAATTTCGATTCATCAGCTAGTATCGAAATATGTCAATGCAACGGTGCTGCCCGGAAACGGCCATCTACGATCGCGATCTCACGGACGAGGCGATGCTCTTCAAAGCGCTCGCCGATCCCGTGCGCGTCTCGATCCTTGCGACGTTGGCACGCGCTGAGCACGAAGTCTGCGTGTGCGATTTCACCTCCGGCGTCGAGCTCAATCAATCGACCGTTTCGCACCACTTGAAGATTCTCAAGGACGCTCGGCTTGTTACTTCGGTCCGCCGCGGCACGTGGGGTTACTATTCCCTCACGCCCGACGCGCGCGATCGACTCGCCGCCGCACTTGCGTCCGTGCTGCCCGTGAAAGTCCTCGCATGAAAATGCACCTTAATCTCGCGACGCGCGACCTCGGCGCGAGCATTGCGTTCTATCGCACGTTGCTCGCCGCAGAGCCGGCAAAGCATTACGACGACTACGCGCTCTTCTTGACTGAAAGCCCCGGTCTCGAGCTCGCGCTTGATGCCGATCCTATGACGGACGTGCGCGAAGGCGCACACTATGGTGTCGTCGTCGAGAAGGCCGAAGACGTTGTCGCTGCGATCGCGCGGCTTCGCGCGGCGGGCCACGCCGTCGACGTCGAGACCGATGAAACGTGCTGCTACGCGGTGCAGAATAAGGTTTGGGCGACCGATCCGGACGGTCGGCGTTGGGAGACGTACTTCGTCATTGCCGAGACGGAAGAGCGCGACAACGAAGAGACGACGTGCTGTGGCGGACCGGCGCCAGTCGGAACAGACGCTTGTTGCGTCAAAGATGCGGATGCGAAGGCAGCCGGCGAATCCGGTTGCGGCTGCGGGTCGGATACGCCGGCACAAGAGGTCGCGGTCCTGACGTGAGTCTTGCGCGTCGGGCGACGGCGGAGGTGATCGGTACCGCGCTGCTACTCGCGGCTGTCGTCGGCTCCGGCATCATGGCCCAACGCCTCGCCGGCGGGAACGTCGCAATCGCGTTGTTAGCAAACGCGATCGCGACCGGCGGCGCGCTCGTCGCGATCATCCTCGCTTTCGGGCCGATTTCGGGCGCGCATCTCAATCCCGCCGTGACGATTGCGGACGCGTGGCAGAGCGGCGTCGCCTGGCGAGACGTGCCGGTCTACATCGGTGCGCAGCTCATCGGCGCGGTCGCCGGCGTTTCGATCGCGGATGTCATGTTTGGGCTACCGGCATTCTTCGTGTCGCATCATGCACGTGCCGGCGGCGCGCAACTCTTGAGTGAGTTCGTCGCGACGTTCGGGTTGCTCGCCGTCATCTGGGGCTGCGCTCGCGCGCGGCCGGCTGCGACCCCATTCGCGGTCGCGGCTTACATCGTCGCGGCCTATTGGTTCACGTCGTCGACGTCGTTCGCAAATCCGGCCGTGACGGTCGCACGATCGCTCAGCGACACTTTTGCCGGCATCCGCCCGATCGACGTGGCTCCGTTCATCGTGGCGCAGCTGCTCGGCGCCGGCGCCGCGACGGCGCTGTTCACGTGGCTCGCGCCGGCATTGCCGAACGCTGCGGAATCGGTGCTTCTTCCTCACACACTCGATCGTAAGGAGCCCAATTATGCCGTCAGCTAGTGGGAAGCCGCTGGTGCTCTTCGTTTGCAAACACAACACGGGTCGTAGCCAGATGGCCGAAGCCTTTTTGCGTCGCTTCGTAGGCGACGACGTGGAGGTGGCTTCGGCCGGGACCATCGCTACCGATCGTCCCGACCCCGGCGTCGTGGCCGCGATGGGCGAGATGAATATGGATATTTCCGGTGCTCGGCCGAAGCTGCTCGACCCCACGATCGTGGCGCAAGCCGATCGAATCATCACCATGGGCTGCGACGTCGAAGGCGTGCCACGCATCGACGACGATTGGGGCCTGCCCGATCCGAAGGGTGAGCCCGCGGAGCGCATTCGCGAGATTCGCGACCTCGTATGTCGCAAAGCCGGCGATCTCGCGAAAGATTTGCTGCGCCCCGTCCCGTAAGGGTTCGCTTTGGGGACCTGCTTCATTGCGACTTCTTGAATCGTTAGTAAAAGGGGAGCGTCGTTACGTTCCGTGGACGATCGAAGACAACCGAGACGCGCTTTTGATATCGAAGCGCTCACCTTGCCGCCTTCAATGCGGAAGACGTGACGAACCGTCTCGTCGAGTAGCAGAGCACCCTTTAGATCGCGGACGACTTGGTGAACTTCCACCGTCGTAGAACCATCAGGTTCTTGGCAAATCTGCTTCGGCTCGACATGCGGACTGATTGTCGCCCACTGTTCTGTCCAATATGCTCGGACGGCTTCCCGGCCATGAACATGGCCTCCGTCCATCCCATTGGCCCATTCTACAGCCTCGGCGAGCGCTGCAAGAACTTCATCAATGTTCCGCGCGTTGAAGCCATCGTAGAGCTGTTGAACTAATTCTGTATCGCTTGACATTTACTTCCTCCGGCGAGAGTTCGTGCGATCTTCGGGGACATTCGTTTAGCGGCGTAGCATCGGCGTAGCGATTATGTCACGCAGCCTGTGCATTATCAAGAGCGAGAGTGCAATAGCCGTTGATCCGGCGCCGGCCGGTCGACAGTCGTTGATTGAGCTTGAAGAGCAAAAAGGCCGCCGAGGCTCCGGTTTGTAGACGTCTCGCAGCATCAGTTCGTAATCGCACCAAGGCGAAGATCAATTCGATTCGAATTGGTCGTATGTAGACTCTTCCAGCTCGCCTGCGGAAAGCGAAAGAACGTGACCATGCGATCGACGTCATCCCGCACGCATGCTGCCGCTTTGGGATACTCACGTTGAAGGGATTGTGCAAGCGCTTCCATTCGCGAACGTGCTTCGCTTTCGTTCGGCGCGGCTACGATCAACCGGAGGTCTTCGAGCACGCGTGGTTGCTGCTTCTCGGGAACCTTATCGAGCACGTTCCGGTTCTTATGCAACCAACAACGTTGCTGCTGCGCGGTGGGAAATGCTTTGGTCGTTGCCGCCCAGAGCCCGTGCGCGGGCGATCATCAAGTTCCGCTCACGTAAGCCGCGCGTTTTGAGATCCCTGAAAAGCTCCGCCCAACTCAATTCACTCGCGGTCATCGCTTCGTCGAGTGCGACCAAATGCGCACGGTAAGCGAAACGGGGCGGCTGCGGTAAGCGAAGTGCCCCCACCTCAAGGGCGCGGTTTTGCCGGCGCGAGCGGCTTTTCCCGGCGGAGAGGGCTGTGGCGGCCGGCGGTCTTTGGTGCGGTAGCTCTCGCCCGTGATCGGCACGATATGCGCGCGATGAACGAGGCGGTCGAGTACGGCGGTCGCGAGAATGGAATCGGCGAACATGTCGCCCCACAACTCGAACGGTTTGTTCGAGGTCACGATGATTGAGCCGCGTTCATAGCGTTCGGAAACGACGCAGCCACGGGCAGCGCGGCATAGGCCTCCGTGTTCCGCTGCACGCCGACCATCAGGAAGAGATTAGCGATCGCGTGGCGCTTGCCCGTACCCGACCTGCGGTCGGTTAATGTCACGTTGCGCAGATATTCGCTTACCTCACTGCCGCGCTTCGCCAACAGATGGCAATTCTTCCAACGTACGCAAGCCACGCATCGCCAACCGTCCGCATAAAGGCGGCGAACTCGGCGACGGTCACGACGATTCGAGCAGATCGCCTTTAAACTTATACGGCCATCCGGCGGTGCGCGACGTGTCGGTCATCGGGGTTCCCGACGAGAAGTCGGAGAAGAGCTTTGCGCGTGGGTCGTGCTGCAGGCCGGCGCCGAAGCCGGCGAAGAAGACCTCCGGGCCTTTTGCCGCGGCCGGATCGCGCACTACAAGGTGCCTCGCTACGTGCGCTTCGTCGCCGAATTTCCGATGACGGTGGCGGTAAAGTTCAAAAGTACAAGATGCGCGGAATTTCGACCGTGGAGCTCGGACTGCAGGCCGCGGCCGAAATTCCTACCGCGTAGGTGTTCGCTTATAAGGAGACGTTTTGGACGAAGCAAGTATCAATGTGGTCGATTTGGAACGATCTTCCGGAGCTAAACTACTGCGACGCTTGGGCGTGTTCGATTTGTCTTTGATTACGGTGGGATCGATCGTCGGCTCGGGGATCTTCCGGACGCCGGGCCTGGTCGCGGCGCGCGCGCACTCTCCTGCTGCCATCATCGGGGCTTGGGTGTTCGGCGGCTTTGTCGCGCTTTGCGGAGTCTGGATTTTTGCAGAACTCGCGGCGCGCCGGCCGACTGAAGGCGGTTTTTACGCCTATTTGCGCGATGCGTTTCACCCGATCGTGGCCTTCGTTTTTGGCTGGCTGATGATGTTCGTCATCTCTACGGGGTCGCTCGCCGCCAGCGGCGTGACGTTCGCCAACTATTTCGAGCCGCTTACGGGACTACAGGTCCCGCTCTGGATCTTAGCGAGTACCGCGATAGCCTTCTTCACGATTGTCAACTTTTTCGGCGTTCGACAAGGGAGCGTGGTCCAGCACGTTCTCGTCGTCCTGAAGCTTTTCGGGCATCGCCATGCTCGTTGCTGCGGTAGCCTTCGCTCATCCGCCCGCTGCGGCCTCAACGGTATTCGTTCCATTCAGCAGCGACTCGAAGGCGGTTGCAGGCTTTGGTCTCGCTCTCATTCCCGTCTTCTTCGCCTATACCGGTTTTGTCAGTCCTACTTACGTCATCGGCGAAACGAAGGACCCCGGACGAACCTTGCCGCTAGGCCTCATCATCGGGATCTGCGTCGTCATTGCGGCGTATGTTGCGGTTAACGTGGTCTGCGTCCGAGTCCTCGGAGCCGGAGCGCTCGCGACGACGAAGACGCCGGCTTCGGACGTCATGAGTGTCGTAACTGGTCCGATCGGCGCACGTATCATCGCGATCGTCGTGACGACGTCGACGCTCGGGTTTATCAGCACGAAACTGTTATTAGTGCCGCGTCTCTACCATCGCATGGCGGCGGACGGACTTTTTTTCAAACAAGTGGCATGGGTCGATCCAAAGACTCGCGTTCCGGTTTTCGCAATCGCGATCGAGGGGGTCATTGCGATTGTGATCGCCATGACCGGAACCTTCGAATCGATCGTTGACTACGTCGTCTTGTTCGACTACGTCTTCATCGCTCTGGCCGCTGTCGCGCTCGTCATCTTTCGTCGCCGGGATGAGGGGACGCCGGCCGAGGCGAGCGTGTTTTTCAGAACTCCGGGCCACCCGTACACGACGGCTGTCTTTTTCATTGCGGTCGTGGCGGTCATCATCGATACGCTCGTGTCGTTTCCGGTCAACAGCGAAATCGGCGCAAGCATCGTAGCTGCCGGCGTGATCGCTTACTTCGTGTGGAATCGGCTTCGCGGGCCCTTGCCGCGACGGGTGCGATGATGCGGTCCGGAGCCTGCGGCCGCTCGGATCGCGCACCGACGACGCTGGTCAACTGCGAGACCGCTGCGAAGGGCGGGAACGATCGGCTGCGGTGGGCGACCAGCAGCGCAACGTCGCGTGCGATCGCGTATTCTTCGCGTGCGCGCACGACGACGACTCGCACCTTCGAGCCCTTAGCGCAGATCTGGCGATCGGTGCCTTCCTCGCCCGGCTCGCAGCGTAGCGAGATTCCGAGTTTAATGAAGTTGCAAAGCGTCGGCGTCGGTTACAAGTCCGTTAGCGCCGTTAGCGGTACCGCCGCGGGCGTGTTGCATCGGATGATGCGCGCTCAAAATATTCGGCGACCGACCACAACGCTTCGCGATTCGGCAAGACGTCGTAAGCCTTCGCGCCCATGCATCATAAGCGCGAAAGGCTATAGTGCGCTTCGAGCGCGACCATATCGTCCCACTTTTGATCAACAGATATCTTGCGGTGCCTCAGTTACGCGGTACACCGCATACACTAGGCAACCGCGTTCAAGACGGGACTTATCGCCGTAATAGCCGCACGTCACGGTGCTTGTCGCTTCGCCTCACGCTCGAACGCTAATAGGCGACCTCGCATCGAATCGGCATCGGCGCCTTTCAGCCGGCCGTCTGCGCCGATAACACGGTGCGCGGGCACCAATAAGTCGAATGCGACGTTCGTCATCGCGCGAGCGACGGCACGATGTGCGCCTGGACGGCCGATAGCGCGCGCGACGTCCGCGTACGACACACGTGCCCCAAATGGAATCGTCGTTACGGCTCGCCAGGTGGCCTGTTCGAATTCCGTTCCTTCGAGTGCTAACGGGAGGTTGAACACCGCGAGCCGCCGCGCGATGTATGCTTCTACCTGTCGCACGATCTTGATGGAGAGTTCGTTCTTCTGAACGTCGAGTGATGGCGGATACGGAACACCGTCCGCCGCCCACTTGCTGCCAATGATCGCCTTCGCGCGAACGTGCACAACGAGCGGGCAGCCGAATTCCGTTGGTAGGATAAGCGGTGACGTGTCGTCGGCCCGACGCACGGGTGTCGTCAAGAAGCGTTGCTCAACTGCGATCGAGGTTGGGACGATATTCGATTCGCATATTACCGTGCCTACCGCATGGTCCGGCGTGGCCGTCGTTGCCGCGCCGGGACTCTACGCCTTCCCGATATCGCAAGGGTGAAAAGTGCCGATAGAGGCAAGACGCGAAAAGCGGCCACGTCCGCTAGGACGGCGCGCCGCAACGAATCGAAACATGAATCATGAATAGAGTTTTCGGCCTCAACGCGATATCGCCGGAGCAGCGCGACGCATTCTTAGGCGTTTGCGTGAAGGACGTTCGTTGCGTGCGACCGAGGCCGAAACAGGCCATCGCCGGGAGACGATTGGCCGATATGGTCGAGAGGCGGGACTTCTTGCGCCAAGCAAGCCGCAAACCGTTACTGAACGATCGGCGCCGTCCTCGCGCCTTCACGACCATGGGCGGGGAGCGTCGAGCCATCGCTCGTGCGTCGCGTATCCGGCGTAGACGGCGCAAACAGGTGTGAAGACGCTCATACTGGGCGGGACGAAGTTCCTGGGCCGGCATCTGGCGCGCGCGCTTACCGAGCGCGGTCATGCGACGGCAACCTTCACGCGGGGGAAGACGCCTGGCGACGAAACGATCGCGTCCATGCGCTTCGTCGGCGATCGGCTCGGTGATCTCAGCGCACTTCCGCGAGAGGGTTGGGACGCCGTAATTGATACCAGCGGCTACATACCAGCCGACGTTGCAGCCTCATCTGCTCACCTCGCAACCACGGGCCGATATCTCTTCACCTCCTCGCTCTCGGTGTACGATGCGAGCGGCGAAGTCGTTGGAGACGGCCTGGCTCCGTATGTTCCACGCGTCGCGAGCCTCGCTGACGATGAGCCGGAAAACTACGGACCCTCAAAAAGACGCTGCGAAGACGTGGTGCGCGCCGTTTTTGATGACCGAGCGGTCATCGTGCGCCCAGGGCTTCTCGTCGGCCCCTGCGACCCGACGAACCGCTTCACGTATTGGGTGGATCGCTTCGCCGACGGAGGCGACGTCGCAGTGCCTGGGGCCCCGAACGCTACGTCCAGTTTATCGACGTGCGAGATGTGGCGGCGTTTTTGATTCGGCTACTCGAAGAAGAGCGGTCGGGCATCTATGATGTCAACGGCCTGCCGAAGAGCACGACAATGGCCATGCTCGCTAGGACCGCAATCGAGACACTTGGCGTCCGCGCAGACATCGCGTGGATCGACGAGCGCTTTCTCGAACGGCAAGGACTTACGGGATGGGCTGATCTACCGTTATGGATCGGTCCCTCAACACCGAATGCCTGGTTTTATGAATACAAGCGTCGAGCGAGCGTTAAAGGACGGCCTCTCAATGAGACCTCTTTCGGCCACGATCCGGGACACACGCGCCTGGTTGACGACCCGCGTTGCTTATGATAACGAATCCGGCTCCGTCGCCGGGATCACGCGCGAACGCGAACGCGATATCCTTGCAGCGTGGAATGCGCGCCCGCGCTAACGTTCCGATCTGGCAACCGCTCCGGCTAGTTCTTAGCATCGCGCTACCTGTCTTAATCGTGGATCAGTTGTCGAAGCGGCTTGTGATGGCAACGTTCGCGCCCGGTAAGGGGTCCGACGTCATTCCCGGCACGGTCTCGTGGCTATACGTCAGAAATGCGCATGGGGCGTATGGGCTGTTCGGCGACCAACCGTGGATCTTAATTGGCATGGCAGCAGCCGTGCTCGTTGTCGTCGGCTGTGCGACTCGAGACCTCATAGCGCGATCGACTAGTGCGCAGGTCGCTTACGGCGTTATCGTCGGCGGAGCGCTCGGAAATATCGCAGATCGCCTTCGTTACGGATTCGTAATCGACTTTGTCATGTTGCGCTGGTTTCCGATGTTCCAAATCTTCAACGTCGCCGATGCATGCGTGACATTCGGCGTGGCGTTTCTTTTCTTCTCGAGTGTCTATGCGTTGAGGAATAGACGAGCGCCTCACAGGTCGGTCTCGAAAGGCCGTTACTAAGCCGGGCGAAAGGTTTCGTTACACGTGTGTACGACAGAATATCGTAAAGCTATAACTTGTCGACGATCGTTGTCCCATAATGTAGTGACGTAGGGTGAAACGTTTCGCGTGATGGCGCAAGCGTTGACTCGGCGCGCCGCTTTGTGTTAGGATCATGGTACAATGACCCTAGCAGTCATCGAGCGATTTACCGTCGGCGGCGTGGCGATGCTGACGTCGGCAACCTATGCGTGCTCTGGCTTGCGACAATGTAGTTGCGCGGCAGTTTCGGCGCGAGCCCGTTATACTGCAGGAAGCGTCGCGGTAGCCATTGCGATACTTCTCGCGCTCGATAGGGTCTCTGCCGTCGTATCGTACGGACTGCTATGCTTAGCGATCGTGATCGTGTATGTCGCAGATCTGTCGCAGGAGCAATCCGAGCGTAAGCGGAGGGTGGCATCGCTTACTCCTCGGGCCGTGGCCGACGTCACGCCTACCGTCTGGGTCGCCGTGGCTGCAATCTCGCCGCTGACGCTGGCGCCGTACGTCGTGTTACGAGAGGAGCTCGTTCCCGCGATTGTTGTCGGGGTATCCGCCTATGCGATGTCGGCGGTGGCTTGGCGCCTGGCGACGGCACCTGCGCAGCTTGCCGGCGGCGACCCGCTATCTGAGCGCGTGCATGACCGTTGCACGCGCTACAGGCGCGCGGGCTTGAGCGCGCTGTTAGCCGTCACGGCTGTTTTCGTGTTCGTCAGTTTCGTTAACGGCGGCTTAGCCGTCGTGACGCCGGTGCAGCGGGCTCTTCCGCCGCTTCTAATGGCCGTATGCGTGGTGCTGTGGGTGTGGGTGTCGAGGCGCGACCGCCTCCTTTCGCGTGCGGCGTACGAGGCGTCTTCGTGAACGAACTCTTTCTGGTGGTGGATTCGAACATTGACGCCGCGCCGTTTCAGCAAATAAAGAATCAGCTGCGCGGTTTCATCGAGCGCGGAGACTTGCACCCCGGCGATGCGCTTCCCACGGTGCGACAGCTCGCGGGCGATCTTGGCGTCGCGCCGAATACGGTCGCGCGAGCCTACGCGGAACTGCAAGAAGCAGGGTTTCTAAGCAGTGAAGGTCGTCGTGGTACGCATGTAGCGCCTGGCGCCGGTGCGACCGATAAGCGGGCACGGTCGGCCGTACTAAGTCAGGCGGTCGCGGACTTCATCAAAACGCTTACGCATCGTGGGTATTCGGATCTCGAAGTCGATTCGGCGCTGCGGCGCTTCGTAAAGGTGTGAAGCGGCCGCGTATGCTGGCGCAGCGCCGCACGAGTAATTGAAGTCTCGGCGAAGAGGCAGGTAGTCGTGATCGTGCCGCTCGTCCTCGGGGTCGAGGTTTTAATCGGCTTAACACAGTAGTCCCTCCCCTTGCTCCTCTCGCCGTCTCCGGACTGCCGTTCCTTTTTTGCCTCGTATGCTCGAGCATGACGATCGCATTTTCCGACGCGGAGGTGCGGTGGTGGTTGACATTCGGCCTACTTCGCCAGCGCGTTGCGATGTCCGATATCGAGTTTGCCGTGACAGAGCGCATAACATTACTAAATGGCCTGGCAATTCGAACGAACGGCTGCGACTGACTCTGGGTCGTAAATGGCGGCGACGTGGTGACTTTTGCATTACGAAACGGCCGCAAGGTCTCCATTGGCTCCCCGGAGGCCCAAAGAGTAGCGCTTCTCATCGACGATGTGATCAGTTTGCGCCGTCGTTAGACGAGGGCGTGGGACGTTGCCTCCGCGATATGCGGCAACAGTCTCCTGCCGCACGACATAGCTAGCCACAACATGACCACGCCGAAGAAGCCGCTGCTGTATGCGTATGGCCGGGATGACAACGGGCTCGTATCCGGCACGGCAATAATCGAGACGGTTGACTACGCCCACGTTAATGCGCAGCCGTTGCCCTCGTCACGCCCGTCTCCAGCGCCGCTCGTCCAGCCAAAATAGCGCGCCGGCTTTGGCGGCGCTAAGAGCGTTCTCGCTTGTAGCAGCGTGAATGGTGTCTGATCTTTGTTAAAGAAGATGCCTCGAAGGGCAAGGTCGGCTTTTCTTGCAATGCATTACTGATGGCTAGCCTGCAAGCGCACGTCGCGGCTTTTCAAGTGCGCCGGCGCGTCAAACGAAATTTGGGCGGCAGAGCCGACGTCATGACGATGCGGGCGGTCTTCAACGGAGCTCGACGGCCGGAACCTCGCGGCGTGTCGTACACGCCGTACACGCTGGGCGGCGTGCCTGGCGAATGCGTCGAAAGCGCAAGCGGCTTCCCGGCTACGATGACGCTGTTGTACTTGCACGGCGGCGGCTACATCGCCGGATCGGCCCAGATGCGGCGTCCGATCACCGGCTGGTTTGCCGCGCACGGCATCCGCGTTTTCGTACCGAATTACCGTCTGGCGCCCGAACATCCGTATCCCGCGGCGCTCACGGACGTCGCGGCCGTGTGGAGCGCGCTGCAAGGCGTTGCGGGCGTACGGCCTGGGCGCGTCGCCGTTGGGGGCGAATCTGCCGGCGGGAATTTGGCGCTCGCGCTCATGTTACACCTCAAGGAATCAGGCGACGCCGTCCTGCCGGACGCCGCTGCCGTGTTCTCGCCGGCCACGGACATGACCGTATCAGGCGCTTCCGTCCGCACGAACGGCGTACGCGACAGCATGTTCGTCGAGGCGGACCTTGAGAAGCTGGCCGACGCATATCTGCACGGTGTCGATCCGTCCACGCCGCTCGTCTCACCGCTCTACGGCGACCTGGCCGGACTGCCACCGCTCTTGATTCACGTCGGGAAGAACGAGGTGTTACTCGATGACTCCGTGCGCTTTGCCGAACGGGCACGCGCGGTCGGCGTCCCGGTCGAGCTACGCATCTGGCCCGTCGTCCCGCACGGCTGGCAACTCGCGCAGGCGGCAATCCCGGAAGCTCGCAGATCGCTCGCAATCGCAACGACGTTCCTCCGTTGCGCCGGCCGAAGCGGGCGCGATGCGCCGACGGGTACAAGCGCCGTGCATTAAGACCCGCGACCTCGACGATTACTATCCCGCCTGGATCTGGCAGGCGAAGGTCTTCATCGCGCAGGGCATCAGGGGGTCGGAGATCGCGAACGCGCTCGGGGTCAGTGCTCTCCGCGGGTGTCGGCCGCAAGCGAGAGCCCACGGGGGCTGGGCGAACCATCGCTCCAGCGCTCGATCTAGAATTATCGGACGGCGTTTCATCGATGGCTTCAGCCTCGATCGACCTGCTTCCAAGATCGTCTCGAGCGTACGGGCGCAAGTTCTTTGGAGCCGTGGGACGGGATAGTCGACGAATTACACCCGCTCAGCGACCAACAGCATGTTGCGAACTCGAGCCGTTTTCGTGGCGGCACGCTGCAGTCCAGTGCAAGCCTCTTCGAGCAAGACGTCGGCGGGTTCGCCGATCTCCTCTCGAAGCGCGGCACCTCGTTCGAGCAGCGCACGGTACAGCGAGAGCTGCTGTTCGACGTGGCCGGCAACGCTTTCATGGATGCGGATTCTGAAACCGGCCGCCTCGAAGATGGGCCGGTAGTCTCGCACGAGCGTCGGCACGAACGGGTCGACCAGCGACTCTGCCGTCGTCGCAACCGCGACGCCGCCGGACTTGAGAAGTCTTCCAATCTCATTAGCGACGCGCTCGGCGTCGAGAAACATGAATGCGTCTATGCTCATAACGGCAGCGACAGACTCATCCGGAATGCCGGTCGCGGTTGCGTCTGCGACCAAGAATCGTGCACGGGCCGAAATGTCTCTTCGTCGAGCCAGCACCCTCGCAGCCTCCACCGCCGCATGCGAAAAGTCAACGCCGATAAGTGACGCGGCCGAGCGCTCCGCGATCCAGATCCCGGGGCCTCCCCCGCCGCAGGCCAAGTCGACGATGGTCTCGCCCTCTGCGACGCTAAGTTCGGTCGCGAAGCGTTCCAGCAGAGCGGCGTTAATAGTACTGAAAGGCACGAGCCACTCCGGCAGCCCGTTTCGCGAGGC
>JAABUQ010001541.1_pt1 | contig 48979 bp, 53 predicted proteins | sample 5560001 | NCBI WGS metagenome assembly JAABUQ01 (sample SAMN10711888, study PRJNA513371) | rock metagenome | isolation source: Antarctica rocks | place: Antarctica: Victoria Land, Finger Mt nord | collected 2015-12-18
GGAACCTCCGCCACGTACTTGGTGTTCAAGCTCGTTCAGCGCCTCTCTGGTAGTTGGCGTCGAATCAACGGATACCAATCGATCACACTTGCAAACACCGAGGCTGCGTAAGATACTAACCATGCCGGTGCTACGCCGCTAAACGAATGTCCCCGATAATCGGCACGACCTCTCCCTCGTCGTTGGGCTCCGAAAACGCTACCATCTGCGCGCATTAGCGTACGGAACCGATCCCTTCCAGGGAAGCGACACACTCTGGCGCCCGTTGCCACGGAGCAGCCATCCTTTCGTACGGCCGCCGGCAGCGCAATAATAGCGCGCGCCGGACTCGCCTAGACGGGATCGAACGCTCCGCCGACGATCATCGCTTCGCCGATCGCGCGCGCTTCACGTAGCGTTTGGGGCGTCCCGTCCTCTTTATTGGACACGATTAGTTTCTCCAGCTCTTCATCGAAAAGTGTGGAGACTTGCGCCTGCGTATGGACGCCGTGCTTCACGCGTTGCGCGATCATCAAGCGATAGATGCGGTCGGTCGCAAGGTCTTCCATGTAGCCGTCGAGCAAGCTTGCGCCTCTGCCGTTGAGGTAACCGTTACGATAACGGATGACGGTGCGCACCGCCGCACGAGTTCCGTCGAGCGTCGTCGTCCCGACGCTGGCAATCGATGGCCGCAAGTCGGGGTGCGCCTCGAAATCGGGCTTGACGTTGTGCAGCTGATTGGGTGCCGGAAACTGCGCGACCGCGATCGCATTCTGATCCGGGTGTCCCGTCCAGGCACCGTCCATGCCGCACGTCGCTTCGTTCTTCTTGTCCGTGGCAAGCGCGGCCAGGGCGCGTTCGTTCAGGTCGCGATCTTCCCGGCTTGGAAAGAGGGCCGTCATACCGCCGATGGCGAGCAAGCCGTGCTTGTGACACAACGCGGGGATGAGCGTTCGCAGATTTTGAAAGAACGCGACGTCGTGCGGGATCGTGTTGCGGTCGGGTAGCACCCAGGCCGGATCGTCGAGATTGAAATGGATGAGGCTCGCCATATAATCCCAGCGGCCGAGGTTCAGGCCCAGCAGATGGTCGCGCAAATTGTAGGCGAACTCTTCGAGCTGGAATGCAAGCGGATGCGCCTCGCAGAGTGCCATGCACTTGATGTAGTCATGTGGTTGACCTTTGAATTCAGCAAGCGCTACGAAGACGTCGCGCCACCAAAGCGCTTCTGTCGCGGATTCCGATTTCGCAATGTAGATGCAGAGCGGATGCTTGAGCTTCGTGAGGTCGAGGGTGAAGACCAAGAGCGCCAGGTCGAACAGCGATGCCGAGGTGAGCTCATCGTAGATTCCCGCCTGACTGAGATGCAGGCCGCGAACGCGGGTAAACGCTACCGTCGATGACGGTATAATGCGCGCCGTCCCGCCGCGTTTCGTATCGTCGTATGTCAGCTCGCCATAGAGCGCAGCTGTCACGTTTCGCAAGCCAAGCAGCGTGTGCTCGAATGAGTTCGCCATCGAGTCTTCGAGATCGAGCATGACGCCCGGCGCTCCGGAGTTGAGCATCTTCACCATGAGATCGCCTTCGTCCGCGGGGCCCGTCATTTGATTGCGTTGGTCCGTGCACCATGGGGGCAGTTGCACCGACCAGGCTTGCGTCGTCGCTGCCGACGGCGGCTGATATGTTGGCCGATCGCCCGCTTGCGAGGCGGAGAGGACACGTTTACGTGCCGCAGTGAGCTCCTGTTGGCGCGGCGTGAAGCGTTCGTGCAGCGCCCGGTAGAACGCCGCGAACCCCTCGGGAAGATCGCGTTCGATCGACCCCGCGGGGGCCGTGCTCATCGGCGGTTGCGCGCCTTGCGCGAGATTCAAGGTGACCGCTCCTTCGTGTGACGCATGCCCTTATCGGAGAATCGAAACGGGCGAGCAGATCGCGATTCGCCAGGCGACGACCGCTCCATGCCCGCAAGCGGCAGCGGACCAGCGGTACCGGGGCGAGACGTCGCGAATGTCGCGTGCGATCGTGCTCGCGCCCGTAGCTCAATTGGATAGAGCGAAGGACTCCTAAAGCCGACGCCGACGACCTTTGCCTCGTCGAGTATCGGCTGCGGAATCGCTCGTGGCGCTCGTCAGGTGCGCTCGCTGCGCTGGTCTAGGTTAACCACGAGGTTAGCCGCTAGGGCGACGTATCAGCGCTGCTGCGCGTTCGAGTCCGGCGCGCTGTTGTGGCTCGCCGACGTGCGTATAAATCTGGGCAGTCGTCGCCGTGTCGGCGTGTCCGGCCATGTCGGCTGCGACCCGTAGGCCAACCCCAGCCTCGCCGAAGAGCGAGATGCCGGAATGGCGCAGACCGTACAGCGTGATTTTCGGCAACTTCGCGCGCGCGCAAATCGGCGCGAGGATCGTCCGGTTGATCGGATCGCGCAACCACGCCCCCTGCCGCGTCACGAAGACGAACGACGAGCCGTGCCCTTCGCGCGTCATCGCTTTGGCGTGCTCCAAGAGGAGACCGATCGTCTCGGCCTCGATCGGCACGCGCCGCGCCGAATCTGCCTTCGCCGGCACGAGCGCGAGCTTGCCGCCGTCGTTCTCGAGGCTGTGGCGGACGTCGAGTATTCCCGCTTCGAGGTCGACGTCGTCCCATTCGAGCGCGAAGAGTTCGCCCGGCCGCATCGTCGCGAGCACGCCCAGGCGAAACATCGCCTCGAGCCGGTTGCCGTGCGCCGCAGCAAAGAAAAGGGCGAGCTGGGCGGCATCGTAGCTCTCACGCTCCCTCGAGCGATGGCGCGGCGCCTCAACGTGGTCGACAGGGTTCCGCGCGATGAGACCGCGCGCGATCGCCACGTTAAACGCACGGCGCAGTGCCTTGCGAAGTTTCTGGATCTGATCGGCCGAGACGCCGCGCATCGTCAGCGTCTTGTAAAGCAAGGCGATGCGGTTGCCGTCGAGGTCCTCTAGCCTCGCCTTCCCGATATTCGGCACGGCGTATGCGGTAATGTGCTGCGCGTAGCTGCGATACGTCAGCGGCGATCGCGCGAGCTTCACGTCCGCGAGCCAGGACTCGAGGTAGTCGCCGACGGTCGTCATCACGGCCGGCCGAAGCGAACCACCGCCCTTCGCTCGGGCGCGCGACTTTGTCTCGAACGGCGGTCTGTGTCGGGCCGCAGAACCAGCGGCGGATGCGTTTGCCGTCTGCGGCGTAGCCCAGCGACACGACCTGCACCCAATCGTTCACGACGCGGCCGCTAGGGAGGGTTCGCGAACGCCTGAAGATCGCGCCTTCGCCGGCCGCACGCCGGCGCGGCTTGTCACTCACGCCGTCGCGTTCGCCGCTCTACGCGCTTTGACGCGTTCGTACGCCGCAGTAGAGCAAGCTGCACACGTTTTGCGTTTGGGCCGCGCCGGTGTGTTGCAACAGACGATGCATTGCTTTGCCTTTGCCGCGCGCTCGCGCTGCGCGCGCTTCCAATCGGCGGGCGAACTCACCCTGCCGGAACGGGAACGGCGACGATATGCGCGCCTGGCACGGGCATCGGCAGCCCGCGCTCGCGACACACGTCAAGATATTCCGTGATCGTCGTCTCGATGCCGTCAAACAACGTCTCACGCACCTCGCTAAGAAGAAGCATCCCGGGAAGATCGGGACACATCGCACCCCATCCTCCGTCTTCCGCTTGTTCAAGAACGAACGTAAATTCGCCGAGCGTTCCTGCTGTCATGACTATCGACCCTCTCCGTTGAGTTGCTTTAGAATTGAAGCGAGCGTACCGCGCGGGACTTCCTGCGATTTATGGCGCGGAATTTGCACCGGGTACGGATGCACGTCGTGGACGTAGATATCATGGCGCGAACCGTGGCGGAGGAAGTACCAACCCTTGCTCTTCGCGATCGCCACCAACTCGCTGCCTTTCATGACAGTATCATATACCATGACAGTATCTCACGTCAAGCATTTCTCGCCGCATTCCGGGTTTGCGTGTTCGAGCACGGCCATATTTGGGAGATGCGATCGCAGACGACGCAGATCCGGAAACCATCACGTTCGACGTGCACAGTCTGCGGCGCGTGTCCGCAGCGCTGGCAGGGCGTGCGATCGATACCGAGATTTGCTCGCCGAGCGCCCAATTAGCGGCGCCATATCCGCAGAATCTCGGCGCGTGCATCCGTAAGGGATAGTTGACCGTCGCAGATTTCCGCGCGCAAGCGGTTTTCGTCTCGGTCTTTCCGATGCGACACGGCGCGCGCTTGCGGCCACAAATTCGCTGGAGAATTCGTACCTCCGAGTTCGAGGGGAACGAGGTGGTCGATGACATAGCCACGCCGCTGCCCACGCGGAAGGCCGTACGCGGCGTACACACGATCTCGGACGCGGTACGGCACGCGACGATGCGCACGCGCGTAGCCGAGCGTGCAAACCTGCGACGTCGTTGCCGTCGTGTCGTAGACACCAGACGGAGGCACAAAAGCAGCGGCCGGTAACGCCGCCGCGACAACCAAGATTGCAACGAATGCGTAAAATTTACCGGCCGGATACGTTTCAAGCACTATCGCTTGCCTTCTTTTCAGAAAGTTGCTTTATAGCGTACCACTCGGACTCATACCACTGCAACGAACACACACGACATGCGTAACGCAGCGCGCCGGCGAGTTCGGCCTCCCCTTTACGCCTCAAGCCGGGACGCTGAAAGTAAAGGGCGAGGATAATGATGCCACCGATCACAACCGTTACCCCAAGAGTGAAGACTCCGAGCATGAGGCTTATAGAGCCAGTTGTCATGATCGCGGACCCAGTTGGCTCGTAGCGCAACAAGCGACGGCGCGCGCGCTGGATCAATTTCGAAATCGATCGCTTTCGACGAGCACCGTGGGCACGGCGCTATCGCGTCGGCCTGCTGATTCTTGGGCCTCTCTGGCTCGATAGACGACGCTAACGGTTCCGTTCCCGCGCCCCCCAAGGGAACTCGCTCCATTACTTGCTGCTCCGTAGCAAGCGCTGCTCCGCACTTCGAACAGAATCGCGCCTCACTGCCGTTTTCGCAACCGCACGCGTTGCAAAATCTAAGACTGGTAGATTCGCTCATCGCACCGTAGACCGCATTGCAGAGGAATCATGCAATAAAACGACCCTGTACAACGGCATATGTTCCCGATCCGCCCATATTGTTCGCGCTACTGATCGGCTTCGTCACCACTCCCAGCACACGTACTTGCTGTCCCTGCTCAAGCCGGCGAGCATCAGCGACAACGACGACGAACAGACTCTCGTTCGTCGTACTATCGAGACTAAACGCATCTGTCGTTTCCATCGCGGGCCCAACGACTCCATGTACGTCAACCTTCTTTCCGATGAACTTATGGGGCGCGCCCGCGAGCCGATCGATCGAAATGCTTTCATCGCACTGCGCCAAGAATGCGCGCTTATCTGACGCTCGATCAGCGAGAGCCGCAATCGGCGCCGCCATCACGGCAAGTCCGGCTACGACGAAAGCAGCGCGCGAGGAGTGCCTCATGGTTACCCTTTCCTTCTTTACTATTTGTCTTTAATATTTGTGAATCGGCAGGTGCAGTACGGACTGCATCGCGGAACATGTACCGCGTGCGAGTCCCAAGAGCACGACCGGGCTTATTTTGCCCGTGTCATCGCGGCCGTCCCATGCCCGACGTGTTTCGCGCATCGCGACGAAGCCTGCTTTGAGAACATGCATCGTACGCAACCACATCGCGAACGTCTTGACGCCTACCAAGACGCTGACTCGCGGCCGAAGGGCGCTTGCCGTCGTAAGATCAAGTGCCGTACGATAACCGCGACCCCAAGGCGATTGCCCTCGTGGTCTGTCCCACCTGCGACGCACCGATCGGCGAGGCGTGCCGGCCGGCCAGCATGATCTCGATCCATATGGCGCGCCGCCAGGCGTGGCAGGCCGTTCGTGGTCCAATCCCGGACGACGTGGCCGCGCATCGGTGCGCCTGCGGGCACGGATCCAACTACCATATCGCCGAAAAACATGGCGCCGGCTGCCGTCTCTGTTCGTGTGAGGCCACGCGCGAAAGTGTCCGCAAAGAGAGACCAGGGCTAACTCAGTGACGGCATTCGCCCGCCGTTTCGGGAGCTTTCGGCGTCACTCCACTCGCGAATGCGGTGGCAAGCGCGTGGGCGGCAAATGCCCGCACCTGGCCCCGTTGTGGCCCCACAAATCAACAGCATGAATCGTAAAAGTGTTACGATGTCCTGTTTTGCGAACGATTCTTCGCTGCCGAAAGTCCCAACCCTCGCCGCTTGGCCTCCCGCTCGATAAGGCTGTCAACGAATTCACCTTGTGACCGGGCGGCTTTCGCCGCGAGGTCGCGCAGAAGCTCGATCGTCGCCGGCGCGAGCGAAATCCCATAGATGCGACGGCGCTCATCATCAGGCAATCGCGGCCGGCCGCGTCCACGCTTCTCGCCCATGCCAACGCTATTCCCCACGGAAATAAGGTTTACCTCGCGTGGCATATTGCATTTTTCTTCGCGAGGTATTATAATAAGACATGCCAAAGACGCGGGGGCACTGGGAAAGCGAGCTGACCTTAGAACCCGGCTCCGGAAGCGTGAACGCCGCGCGTCTTCAGGAAATCGCCGATACTATGGCGTACGGCGGCCTTAGGCTAGCCGCGTTGCGGACTGCTCGCCGTCGTGGTTAGCATCGTGGTTAGCCACGGTTCCCAAAGCGGCAAAATTGCGTCAAATCCCTCGTGCGCCCGTAGCTCAATTGGATAGAGCGAAGGACTCCTAAGCCTTAGGCTGCCAGTTCGATTCTGGCCGGGCGCACCACTTACTCCGCTAGGTTGCGAGTTCGGCGGCTTCAACGACGGCGTCGCCTTCGCGATCGAAGCTCACGACGAAGTCGATCGGGTTGCAACAGACCGGGCAGTCCTCGATGAAGCGCTGGCGCCGTCCTCCGCTCGGATCGACGGCCACGAAGTTCGGCTCCGCGCAGCGCGGGCAGGTATAGGCGGCGTCGCTTTCAAGGGGCACGGAGCGAGCTTCCCGACAAGCCGGCCCATATCCGGGCCGGCGTACATTTGCCCCTCCGGTTACGATGTGGTATCCTAGTTGTGGGAACGGACCGCGCGTCCGTCTTTTTTTCATGTTGGCCCGCGCTCCAGGAACACAAAGATGGCAAAAAAAGAGCATCGCGTTATGGTTGTCCTCGCTTGCCAAGAGTGCAAGCGGCGTAATTACAACACCCAGAAGAACAAGCAGACCACTACCGATCGCCTGGAACTGTCGAAGTACTGCCGGTACTGCCGCTGCCACAAGGCTCACCGCGAAACGAAATAGCGCGCTGCACCTCGGCGATAGGGTAGAATGTATGTATGGAGCCCGACGGTATTCGCGGATGCGCACGTATGTCAGCGTAGGGTGGTAGCTCAATTGGTAGAGTTGCGGTCTCCAAAACCGTCGGTTGCAGGTTCGAGTCCTGTCCGCCCTGCCAGATTTTTTACGAGAGCCTTCGCTCTCGAGGGAGCACGAGTCGCATGAACAGGCCAACGGGTGGGGGCGGAACGACGATGAAACCCGGTCCGCCCGCGCGTCGTCCGGCGTCGCCGCCGGACCGGGCGGCGCGACAGCGGAATGCCGAGCGCTTCATTCGCGATTTGATCGCCGAGATGCGCCGGGTCACCTGGCCGACGCGCCCCGAATGGATCTCGGCGACCGTCCTTACGATCGGCCTCGTCGTGGTGGTCGGCCTCTACACATACGTTGCCGACCAGCTTTTCGGCTTTCTCTTCGGGCTCGTCCATCACTAAGGAATCAGCGTGGAAAACGTAACGTCGGACATCTCTGAAGAGGCCGAGTCGGCAGTCCCGGTATCAAAGAAAGACGAGCGCCGCAAGTGGTTCGTCATTCACACATATTCCGGCTATGAAAACAAGGTCAAGGCGAATTTGGAACGCCGTATCCATTCGATGAACATGTCGGAGAAGATCTTTCGCGTTCTCGTCCCGATGGAAGACGAAGTCGAGTTTAAAGACGGCAAGCGGAAGATCACGCCGAAGAAAGTCTTTCCGGGCTACGTGCTCGTCGAGATGGATATGGATGATCAGTCGTGGTACGTCGTGCGCAACACGTCGGGCGTGACCGGTTTCGTGGGCTCGCCGGGTGCGGGCGAAAAGCCGGTCGCTTTGCAAGACAAAGAAGTTAAGACGATCCTCAAGCAGATGGGCATCGAAACGCCGAAGCTCAAGATCGACTTCGCGAAAGGCGATCGCGTGAAAGTCACGAGTGGGCCGTTCTTCGATTTCACCGGCATCGTCGACGAGATTCAGCCGGAGAAAGAAAAAGTTCGCGCGCTCATTTCGATTTTTGGTCGTGAGACGCCGGTCGAACTCGAATTCTATCAAATCGAAAAAGTGTAGACGGCGGCGTCCCGGGCCGCGCAGCAAGGGCGCTGAGCCTTTACCGTTCGAGCCGTGACGTGGTATGCTCCATAAGTTGCGCTCGGAGTGAACCCCGGCTCGAGCGCGTTTCCAGCGGGGGAGAGCGCCGCCTGCGGCGTTCGAAAGGATCTCATATGGCAAAGAAAGTCGTCGGGAAGATCGGCCTCCAGCTCAACGCCGGAAAGGCTACGCCCGCACCGCCCGTCGGTCCCGCGCTTGGGCCCTACTCCCTCAACATCATGGCGTTTTGTAAAGAGTACAACGAGCGCACGCAGAGCCAAGCCGGCATGGTGATTCCGGTCGAGATCACGGTCTACGAAGACCGTACGTTCACATTTGTTACCAAGACGCCGCCGGCCAGTTTCCTTATCAAAAAAGCGCTCGGCATCGAGTCCGGTTCGGCGATCCCCAATCGCACGAAAGTCGGCAAGATCAGCGAAAAACAGCTTCGTGAGATCGCCGAAACGAAGATGGCCGATCTCAATGCGAACGATGTCGACATGGCGATGCGTATCATATCGGGCACCGCACGTTCGATGGGCGTCGAGGTAGCGTAGTGGCGAAGCAGCATGGGAAGAAGTATCGCGCGCTTGCCGCGTCGTTCGATAGCAACAAACTTCATGAGATTCATGAAGCGACCGCAGCCGTCAAGAAGAACGCGACGGCGAAATTCGATGAAACCGTCGAGATCCATATCCGGCTCGGTGTCGATCCGAAAAAAAGTGATCAAAACGTGCGCGGTACCGTATTGCTGCCGAACGGCACGGGCCGCACCGTTCGCGTGATCGCGTTTGCAAAGGGCGATAAAGCGCGCGAAGCGGAAGCCGCCGGCGCCGACGTCGTCGGCGAACAGGATCTCATCGAGCGCGTCAAGGGCGGCTATACCGAATTCGATGTCGCGGTTGCAACGCCCGATATGATGGGTGCCGTCGGTTCGAACCTGGGCCGTATTCTCGCCCAAAAGATGCCGAACCCGAAGTCCGGCACGGTGACGCCGAATATCGGCAATGCGATTCGCGATATCAAGGCCGGTAAGGTCGAATACCGTCTCGATAAGACGGGCATCGTCCACACGATCGTGGGCAAGTCCAGCTTCGGGGAAGATCAGCTTGCCGAGAATGTCGCGACGTTGCTCGATGCAATCGTGCGCGCCAAGCCGGCAGCATCAAAGGGCACCTATATTCGCAGCGTAACGTTGACCAGTACGATGGGGCCGGGCGTGAAACTCGATCCCAATCGTGTGAAACCGACCGCCGCGACCTCGTAACCCTACCCCGGTTCGATGAGGCTTGGGGATCGCGGCTTCGCGCTCCAGTGCAACCCAGCCCTCGGGCTAGGTCGTCGTCGGCTTGCGGCGCCGCTGTCACAAGCCATAGCGCCGCGCCAAGAAGCCGGCTGCGTCCGAAAGCTTCCTGGACCCTTTGTGAAGGGTACTGCTTGACCGCATTACCTTCGCCTCGCTATGATAGTGGACGGCTCCGATGACCGTAGGTCCGCCCTCGGGCGGATAAAGCGCAAAAGCGCCTACCGAGGTGACGACAACGAGACGATTTCGATTCGACGTGCCGGCGGCGGTGCGTGGGAACGTGCGGCAAGGTGGCGCTCATCGACTGGATGGAGCGCCTTTTCTTTTCCAGAAAGCACACCATGCCGACCGCAAAAAAAGAACAGACCATCGAAGAGCTGCGTCAGCGCCTAGCCGCTTCAAAATACCTGTTCTTCACCAACTATGCCGGGCTGACGGTCGAAGAGATCACGAAGCTCCGTATCGAGTTGCGTAAGGACGGATCGACGTACGCGATCGTCAAGAACACACTTTTCTCGCGTGCCGCCGGCAGCGAGCTTGCGGAGCGCTTCGCAGCCTTCTTAGCGGGGCCCACGGGCGTCGTTTTTGCTCCGACGGATCCGGTCGCGCCGGCTAAAGCGCTCAAGACCTTCAGCGACGAGGTCAAGCCGCTCGAAGTAAAGGCCGGATACGTCGACGGACAGGTGATTGACGCCAAGCAGATCACGGCGCTGGCGTCGCTGCCGTCCAAAGCCGCGTTGCAGGCCCAGCTTCTAGGCATGCTTGCCAGCCCGCTGCGTAATCTCGTCGGCGTCCTCGCCGCAAACCCAAGCGGCTTCGTCCGCGTTCTTTCCGCTCGCGAGAAGCAACTCGCCGAGTCTGCGTCTTAAGGAGACACCATCATGGCAGTTGCCGATCTTATTTCCGAAGTCGAAAAGTTAACGGTTCTCGAGCTCAACGAGCTCGTCAAATCCCTTGAAGAGAAGTGGGGCGTCTCCGCCGCAGCACCGGTCGCGGTTGCCGCGGCGGGTGGTGGCGCCGCAGCTCCGGCTGCAGCGGCTGAGAAAACGGAGTTCGACGCCGTGTTGACGGAAGTCGGCGCCGAGAAGATCAAGGTCATCAAAGCCGTTCGCGAACTCACGAGCCTCGGTCTCACCGAAGCCAAGGCGTTTGTCGAGAGCGCTCCCAAACCGATCAAGAGCGGCATCCCCAAGGACGAAGCCGAGCAAATCAAAGCGAAATTGGCCGAAGTCGGCGCGACCGTAGAAGTCACGTAAACGTTAGCGCGCGCAAGAAAACCCCGGCGAGCGATCGCCGGGGTTTTTCGCTTTCCTCGCCGATGATTAATGCGGCGCGCAGCAGTATCCCGCGGGATGATATGCGTGATGCCGAAACGCGGTCGCGCGCGCCGTGCTATGGGATGGTTTGACATAGCTCGAAGACGAGCTCGTAACCGACGTGGCGGTCGCAATATCGGATGAGAAACGTCCGAAGAGCCGTGGATTCGCGGCGAATTCAGCACGCAGATCGTCGATGCGATGCTGGTCAGTCGGATGGTCGGAGAGCGCTTCCATCGATCCACCGGCGCTCGCTTTCTCAAAGTTTTGGAACAGCCACACCATGCCCCACGGATTGAAGTGTGCTTGTGCGCAGGTGATCGCGCCTTTAGCATCCGCGCTATGTTCGACGGCGCGCGAGAAGGTGCTCGTCTGCAACGTGTATGCCATGTTTTCGCCGAGCTGGCCGAGGCCGCTGCGATTGAGACCGGTCAGCGCCCCGACAATGCCGATGATCGTCCCGGTCGTCTGATCCTTGGCCATATTGTTTACGACGTCGTGATGGATGTCGTGCGACGTCTCATGGCAGAGAACGCCAGCCAACTCTTCCTTATTTTGAACGAATTTGATGAGCGAATCGGTAACGTACACATTGCCGCCCGGGACCGCGAACGCGTTCGGCTGCGTCTCATGGACCAGGATGAATTGAAACGGGTACTGGTACTGCGAGTCCGCAACGGCTTTGATCCGTGCCGCGATCGGGTCGAGCACGTTATACATGACGTTGGGCCGTGGAAGGATCTCACCTTTTTGCTGCAACTGTTGATAGACTTGCTGCCCGATCTGTTCCTCCTGGTCGGCAGCTCCCGCCGGAGCAACAGCGAGGGTCCCAAGTAGCACCGTCATGCTGAGCGCGGCAATCCGTTTCATGTTTCCTCCGTCATCGGGCACCACGTCTGTACCCATACATAAGAAACGCAGCTGGAGCACCTAAGGTTCGCGCCAAAGGCCGTTCGCCGTCACTTTATCTTGCTTCTTCGGTGTGCGATGAAACCGCCTGTGCGGGCGTGGGCGGGCGTTGTTCGGCCGGCGTACGCGCGACAGCGTTGTATCCTTCGTCGCAAGACCGGCGTTGCTGCCCGTTCCTTAGTGCACGAGAAAACCCACGAGCAACAGCGCAAGGATGTTGAAGACTTTGATCATCGGGTTGATCGCCGGCCCCGCCGTGTCTTTATAGGGATCGCCGACGGTATCGCCGGTAACGGCGGCCGCGTGGGCCGGGGATCCTTTACCGCCGTAGTTTCCGTCTTCGATGTATTTCTTCGCGTTATCCCAAGCGCCGCCGCCGCTGGTCATCGCGAGGGCGAGGAATAAGCCCGTAACGATCGTGCCGACGAGCGCGCCACCCATCATCTTTGCGCCCCCGAAGTTCGGCAAGACGTACGAGAGCAGCACGATGATGATCGGCACGCCGATCGGAATCATCGCCGGCAGGATCATCTCCTTGAGTGCGGCGCGCGTCACGATGTCGACCGTCGTACCGTAGTCGGGCTTCTGCGTGTTGTTCATGATGCCGGGCATCTCGCGAAACTGTCGGCGGACTTCTTCGACGACGGCGCCCGCGGCACGCCCGACCGACTCCATCGAGAGCGATGCGAAGAGATACGGACAGAGGCCGCCGACGAGCAGACCCGTTAGCACGTAGGGATCGCCGATGTTGAAAAAACCGTTGAACGTGGCGGCGTCGCTGGTGTTGCAGACGGCACCCGCCGCTGCATGACAGCGATCCGAAAGTTCCTGAAGGAAAGACGCGAAGAGCACGACGGCCGCGAGACCGGCGGAGCCGATCGCGTAGCCCTTGGTGACGGCCTTGGTCGTATTGCCGACGGCGTCCAAGGGATCCGTGACGTTGCGAACGGATTCGGGCATCTCCGCCATCTCCGCGATGCCGCCGGCGTTATCGGTGATCGGACCGAACGAGTCGATTGCGACGATGATCCCCGCCATCGAAAGCATCGCCATGACCGCGATCCCGACGCCGTAAATTCCAGCGAAGCCATTTGCGACGAGGATGCCGATCACGATCGTCAGCGCTGGTAACGCGGTGGCTTGCATGGAGACGGCGAGCCCGGCGATGATATTGGTGCCGTGACCGGTTACGGAGGCTTTGGCGATATTGCGCACGGCTTTGAACTGGGTGCCGGTATAGATCTCCGTGATATAGGTAATCGCGCCAGTCACGATGAGCCCAACGAGCGCGCAAACGAAGATGCCGAGATAGCTGATGCGAAGACCGCCGGTCGTCGTGACACCGTCGCCGAACTCGGCTTTGGTAACGAAAAAGAAGGCAATGGCCGAGAGCACGCCGGCAACGATGAGACCGCGATAGAGCGCATTCATGATCGAGCCGCGCGCATCCGAACCCATTCGCACGAATAGCGTACCGATGATCGACGCGACGATCGAAACCGCACCGAGGACCAGCGGAAACGTCGTCGCGCTCTCGAGCGTTCTGCCGAGCACGAGATGGCCGAGCAGCATCGCCGCGACGGTCGTCACGACATAGGTTTCGAAGAGGTCGGCCGCCATGCCGGCGCAATCGCCGACATTGTCGCCGACGTTGTCGGCGATAACGGCGGGATTGCGTGGATCGTCTTCGGGGATGCCGGCCTCGACCTTCCCGACCAGATCGGCGCCGACGTCCGCGGCTTTTGTGAAGATGCCGCCGCCCAGACGTGCGAAGACGGAGATGAGCGAACATCCGAACGCGAGACCGACGAGCGCGCCGAGTGATTCGCTCACGGGGCTTGCGTGCGCTGCGTTGATCTGAAGCATGATCGCGTAGTAACCGCTCACGGCGAGCATGCCCAAGCCGACGACCAGGAGGCCCGTAACGGCGCCGCCGCGGAACGCGAGCGCGAGCGCGGGCGCTAGCCCCCCGCGAGCTGCTTCGGCGGTGCGCACGTTCGCTCGCACCGACACGAGCATGCCGATGAAGCCGGCCGCCCCTGAGAGCGCTGCGCCGATCGCAAAGCCGAATGCGGCTTCCCATCCGAGCGGGTTCGGCGCGATGCCGATGAGGATGAAGAGGATGACCGCAACGATCCCAACCGTCGTATACTGACGTTTGAGAAAAGCCATCGCGCCTTCTTGTATGGCGGCGGCGATCTGCTGCATCCGCGCGTTGCCCGGCGATTGCTTCATGACCAGTGAAATCAAATAGACGCCATAGATAATGGCGAGAACGCCGGCTCCGAGGCCGAGTTCAATGGCGAACGATGCTTCCAAACGGGTCCTGCCTCTTTCAAAGTGACGTCCGCCGAGCAGCGTAACGCAGCGGAATTTATTTTCGCGTTACGCTCTGCGCCGCGAGTCACCTTGCGCCTTGCTGCGTGTCCAGCGAAGCGAGACGCGGAAAACCGCGTGTGACCGCGAAACGTTTTGCCGGTATGCAGGACGTCGATTTCGTAGTGGTCGGCTGTGGTCCGGCGGGCGGGACGGCCGCGCGTGAAGCCGCGCGCTGCGGCGTCGAAACGCTCGTTCTCGAACGCGATGCGGTCGTCGGCGTCAAGCGCGTTTGTGCGGCGGGACTGCGCGCGGGTTTCTGTGAGGAATTCCATCTTCCACGTTCGATCGTCCATTGCGACCCGCCGACGATCTCCGTGCGCGGGCTCTCCGGGAGACGCTATGATTACGCCGTCGGCCAAGCGCACACGACGACCCGCGAAGAACTCGACGGCACCATCGCAAACTTTGCGCGCAACGAAGGCGCGCGCATCGACACGCAAATGCTTTTTCGCGGATATCAGCGCGACGGGGAGCGCAGCATCGTCGAATACGCCGATTTGCGAAGTGGCGAACGCAAACGCATCCGTGCCCGCGCGGTGCTGCTCGCGCAAGGATCGAGTGTCCGCGTCGCCGACGAGTCGCCGCTCGCGTACGCCGCGTGGTCCGCGGGCCTCATCACCTGTTATCAATATCGCGTCTATCTGGAGCGGCCTGCGATCGACGAGACGTATTGCATGCTCGAGATGCATTATTATTTAACGAAAGGCGGACGCAACGTGATCGCCTGGATGTTTCCAAAGCGCGATCATCTCTCGATCGGTCTGGGCATCGGCGGCAAATACTCCGGAAAGGACCTGCGCGCAGAGCTCGACGCGTTCTTGCCGACCGTCGCGGCGCGCCTTTTTCCCGGCGTTGCCTACGCCATTCGCGAGGAAGGTAACTTACTGTACGGCGGCGCGCCGCGGCCGCGCGTGAGCGACGGCAACGTCATGGTCGCGGGCACGGCTGCAGGCCTCGTCGATGCGACAACGGGCGAAGGGATCCACGAAGCCGCGATGTCGGGACGCCTGGCCGCAGAAGCGGTTGTCGAACTCAAACGCGGTCACACCGTCGCGCCCGCGCAGAGATACGAACGCCGTCTCAAGGACATGTTTTACGGCCGCTTGCGCCACCGGCACAAGCTTATGACGTTCCTCGAGCGTAAGCCGACGCGCTTCGACGTGCTCTTCGACCAGCTCGCGCGGACGCCGCGCTTCGCCGACATGCTGCAACGCGACCGCAACGATTTCGCGCTCGGTGAATGGCTCTATCTCTACGCACAAGCAGCCCTGTTCTCGGTCCGCGCATTGCGCGTGTAGATGGCGGCCTTCATCGTTCGCCGCATCGTGCGGCTGATATTCGTTCTCATCGCGATCACGCTTGCGAGTTTCGCCTTCATGCATGCGATTCCGGGCGATCCGATCACGCTGCGGCTCGGAGACCATGCGACGCCGGACGAAGTCCGCTCGCTACGCGCGACGTTCGGTCTCGATAAGCCGTGGTTCGTCCAATTGGGTTTGTATTTCGCGGCGTTGCTGCACGGCGATCTCGGCCGTTCGCTCATCGACGCGCAACCCGTCGCCACGAAGCTCGCACAGTACTTTCCCGCGACGGTCGAACTGACGATCGGCGCGCTTCTCATCGCGGTGCTCGTCGGCGTACCGGCTGGAATCTTTGCCGCAGTGCGCCGTTCGAGTGCGTACGATATCGCGACGATGAGCGCCGTGCTGGTCGGCGTTTCCATCCCCGTCTTTTGGCTCGGCTTCATGCTCGTCTATCTGCTTGCCGTGCTGCCCGGGCGATTGGGGCTCAATCTTTTTCCGATTTCCGGGCGTATTTCGTTGACCTATTTCGTACCGGCGCGAACGCATCTGGTCATCGTCGACGCGTTGCTCGCGGGGAACGGTCGGGCGGCGCTCGATGCGCTCTGGCATCTCGTCCTTCCGGCAGTAACGCTTGGAACGATTCCCCTCGCGATCATCGCCAAGATTACCCGCAGCGGCATGCTCGACGTGCTGCGCAGCGACTATATCCGGACCGCGCGGGCCAAAGGTCTCGCTCCGCGGAGCGTCGTCGTGCATCACGCGCTCCGCAATGCGCTGATTCCGATTCTGACCGTCATCGGTCTGCAGACCGGTCTACTGCTCGGCGGAGCCGTGCTCACGGAGCATATTTTCGCGTGGCCGGGGGTGGGGCGACTCGCCTTCGACGCCATCTCGAACCGCGATATGCCGCTCATCAACGGCTGCATCTTGCTCTTTGCCGCGATTTTCGTCATCGTCAACGCTGCCGTCGATCTGCTCTACGCCGCCGCGAACCCGCGGATCCGCTATGGTTGATAGTGTGATTTGGCACGGCGGAACGATAATTAGCCCGAACCCGGAAGAGTCGGACGCGGGACGGTGGAATGACACGGGCCTTGAGGATTGAGGCGAACGGCCCATACGTTATCGCGGGCGCCCGCTATACGCGGGAAGAGGTCATCCATCGCTATTTCCACCTCGTTAAATATGTGGCTGGGCGTATTTCCGTCAATCTTCCGCCGAACGTCGAACTGAGCGACCTCATCAACGACGGCGTCGTCGGCCTCATCGACGCGATCGAGAAATACGACGACGCGCGGGGCGTCAAGTTCGAGACGTATGCGATCACCCGTATCCATGGCGCCATCATCGATGCATTGCGGGCGCTAGATTGGGTGCCGCGCGCGATCCGTCAAAAGGCGCGCGAGCTCGAGCGGACGCAGCACGAGCTCGAGGCGGAGTTCGGCCGGATGGCCAGTGACGACGAAGTCGCCGCGCGTATGGGGATCGGCAAACGCGAGCTCGAGACACTGCAGCAGAAGGTGCGCGGCACATCGCTGCTCTCGCTCGAAGAGCACCTGCCCAACGATCGCGGCAACGATATTCCACTGCTCGATACGCTCAAAGGCCAAGACGGTGATCTCGGCTCCGATGTCGAGCAAGCCGAGATTCGCGACGCCCTCGTGAAGGCCGTCGAGTCGCTCTCGCGCCAAGAGCGGACGGTCATCAAGCTTTACTACTTCGAGGGCCAGACGCTCAAGGAGATCAAAGCCGTTCTCGAAGTCTCCGAATCGCGCGTTTCCCAGATTCACGCGCAAGCGGTTATCCATTTGCGTCAGAAGCTGCGCGTGTTGCGCGCGGACCTCGGCTTTCGCGAAAACGATCCGACGATCAAACAAAAGTACGTCCGCCGTCCCGCAGCGCCCGGCGCGGAGTTGGCTCGTTAGCTAGCCATGGCTCCGTTCCGGCGCTTGCGCGGCGCGCGCGAAACATCGCTCTTTTCCGCGCTTCCCGGGGACTCGCTCTCGATTTTCGGTGACGAGTTGGTTGCCGGCGACGCTGCGATCCGGCTCGTGCGCGGCTGGCTCCGGCCCGACGGTGCCGACACGTTGCTTGCGGCCATACGTCGCGGGACGCGCTGGACGCAAGAGCGCCGCACGATGTACGACCGGGTGGTCGACGTGCCGCGCGAACAGGCCTGGTACGGTGACGGCTACGCGGAGCCGTTCACGCCGGAACTTGCGACGGTTCGGGGCGATCTCGAGGCGTTGATCGGGACGTGCTTCGCGTACGTGTTGCTCAACCGCTATCGTGACGGCAATGACAGCGTCGCGTGGCACAACGATCGCGAGGTCGCCCACGTCTGCGATCCGATCGTTGCTTCGGTGACCCTCGGCGCGACCCGCGCGTTCGACGTGCGTGCGAAGGCGGCGCGATCGCAGGTCATCTCCGTCGATCTCGATCACGGCGATCTCGTCGTCATGGGAGCGGGCGCACAAGCGCGGTACGAACATCGCGTCCCCAAGGATCCGCGGATTCGGAAAGAACGCATCAATCTGACGTTTCGGCAACGCGCGCCGGCGCTGCCGCGGACGCCGCTCGGCGCACGCGAACACTAGCGCCGCCGGATCGCAAGCATCGAACAGGAGTTCGAGCGAACGTTACCAATGGGGTTCGACATGGGTTGGTTCGCAAAACTCAAAGGCGCGCTCGGCCAATCTCGCGAGTCGCTCGCGGGCGTTGAAACGCTCGCCCAAGCGCGGCGGCCGCTCGATACGGAATTTTGGGATGAGCTGGAAGAGATTCTCATCGCGGCCGATTTCGGCGTCCCGACGACCGCGAAGATCATCGACGGTCTGCGGGTCGTCGCGCGGCAAGAGTTTTGGGGCCGCAGCGATCAGGCCGTCAAGCGCTTCAAAGACGACGTGCGGAAATTTTTGATCTTACCGGGCGGCGCACTGACGCTTGCCCATAAGCCCGCCGTCGTGCTCGTCGTCGGCGTCAATGGTAGCGGGAAGACCACGACGATCGGCAAGCTCGGTAAGCACTTGTCGGCGCAGGGCAAGCGCGTGATGTTCGTAGCAGCCGATACGTTTCGGGCCGCCGCAGCCGAGCAGCTCGCGATATGGGCACAACGCGGCAACGCCGAGTTCGTGCGGGGGCGCGAGGGCTCGGATCCCGCATCGGTCGTTTTCGACGGCTTGGTGCAAGCCAAAGCACGCGGCGTCGACGTCGTCCTCATCGATACGGCCGGCCGTCTCCAAACGAAAACGAACCTCATGGAAGAACTCAAGAAGATGCGCCGCATCGTCGAACGCGAGACGGGTGTGCCGCCGGATGAGACGCTGCTCGTCGTCGACGGCACGACGGGCCAAAACGCGATCTCGCAAGCAAAACTTTTCAACGAAGCGACGACGCTCACGGGGGTGGTCGTGACGAAACTCGATTCGACGGCGAAGGGCGGCGTGCTCGTCGCCATCGTCGATACGCTGGTTGTCCCCATCAAATACATCGGTCTAGGCGAGGGGATCGACGCATTGCGACCCTTCGATCCGGTGAGCTTCATCGATGCGCTTTTCGAGCCGGTCGCATGACGGATACTTTTTCCACGCTGTGCCATCATGTTGGCACTTGGATCGCCTACACTCACCCATGCACTACATAGCAATAAGGAGCACCCCACCGTGGCGGACGAGAAAGCAGTAGCGCTCGGCAACGCGCTCGCACAAATCGAGCGGCAATTCGGCAAAGGGTCCATCATGAAGATGGGTGATTTCGCCGAGCGCATGCAAATGGAGGTCATTCCGACCGGATCCATCGCGCTCGATCTCGCGCTCGGCGTCGGCGGTGTTCCGCGCGGTCGCGTCGTCGAGATCTATGGGCCCGAATCGAGCGGTAAGACGACGCTTGCGCTGCACATCATCGCCGAAGCGCAAAAGCTCGGCGGGACGGCGGCCTTTGTCGATGTCGAGCACGCGCTCGATCCGACCTACGCGAACGGTCTGGGTGTCGATCTCGATAATCTCTTGGTGTCGCAGCCCGATACGGGTGAACAGGCACTCGATATCGCGGAGATGCTCGTGCGCAGCAACGCGGTCGATGTGATCGTCCTCGATTCGGTCGCCGCACTCGTAACGAAGGCCGAACTCGAAGGCGATATGGGAGATACCCACGTCGGCCTGCAAGCCCGTCTCATGTCACAGGCCTGCCGCAAACTCACGTCGGCGATCTCGCGCTCGAAATGCGTGATGATCTTCATCAATCAACTGCGTGAAAAAGTCGGCGTGATGTTCGGCAGCCCGGAGACCACCTCGGGCGGCCGCGCGCTCAAATTCTATGCCTCGGTCCGGCTCGACGTTCGCAAGCTCGAACAGATCAAGGTCGGCACCGATGTCGTCGGCTCGCGCACGCGCGTCAAAGTCGTCAAAAATAAGGTCGCGCCGCCGTTTCGCCAAGCCGAATTCGATATCACCTACGGGAAGGGCATCTCGAAGATGGGCTCGATTCTCGACGTGGCGCTCGAACGGAACATCGTTGCAAAAAGCGGTTCGTGGTATACGTACGGCGACGTGCGCGTCGGCCAGGGCCGCGAAAACTCCAAGGCCTATCTGGAAGAACACACGGATTTGGCCGACGAAATCGCAGCGAAGATTCGCGTGGCGCTCGCGGCGACCGTGACGACGAACGGATCCGCGGCAAAATTGACGACCGTCGGTGCAGCGAGCGACGACTGACGGAGATGGCGACCACGCGCCGCCGAGCGTGAAGGCGCGTGTCGTCGCTCTCCGTCTCTTGGCGCAGCGTCGCCTTACCGAGGTACAGTTGTGGACTCGGCTCGAACGCCGTGGCTATCGGGAGGACGACATTCGCGAAGCCGTGCAGTCGTGCAAGCGCAATGGGTTCATCGATGACGATCTCTTCGCGCAACTCTTCATCGACGGACGGATGAAGGCGGTTGGCGATGCGCGGCTCGTGGCCGAACTCGTGCGCCGCGGCATCGACCGCGATGCGGCCAAACGCAGCGTGTCGTCGGCCGAGCACATCGAAGACGAGCGACTCCGCGTCGCGATCGATAAACTTTTTCGGACGCGGTCATCTTTGAGTTTCCCAAATGCGGCCCGCGCGCTCGAACGGCTCGGGTTTCCGGCTGCGGCGATTTACCGGCAGCTGCGGGCGCGCGCCCAGGCCGAATTCGCGCAAGCAGACCCCGCACTGAGCGAAAAATCGTAAGGCTTCGGCGTACGAACGCGAAAGCCGAGGATTGTCGCCGACCCTCTCGTAAGAGCGGTCCTATGCGCGCTCTCCTCGCGGCACTATTGGCCGCGACGTTCCTTTCTTCGGCCGCTCCGGCGGATGCGGTCGAACTCGAATCGATCGCGAAAGCCGCGTCCACCTATTCGAATCCGAACAATCGGCTCGCGAAGATGTATCGCGCCGCGCTGCTCAATACGAGCCAGCAGGCTAAGATCGCCGCCGATGGCACGGCCTATGTAAAAACGGGTGATATTCCGGCGGAATGGCTTCGCGACGCGAGCGCGCAGGTCCGGCCATATCTCTTCTTCGCAAAGAACGATATTCGGGTCGCTTCACTGCTACGCGGCATCATCGCGCGCGAAGCGAAGTATCTCCAAGTCGATCCATACGCGAACGCGTTCACGATCGACTACCGCGTCTGGGAGCAAAAATTCGAACTCGATTCGCTTGCGTATCCGATCATTCTGTCATGGAGCTATTGGAAAACCACCGGCGATGCGTCGGTCTTTTCGGGCGATATGTCGCTCGGCTTCGATAAAGCGCTCGAGACGATGGAACGCGAGCAAGATCATGGCCGCAACTCGAAGTATGTCCATCGCGAGCTGCGTGACAATAATGGAAACCCGGGGCCGAACCCGGTTGGCTACACCGGTATGATTTGGACCGGTTTTCGTCCTTCGGATGACGCGTGTAAGTACAATTATCTCATCCCGTCGGAGATGATGGCCGTTGTCGCGCTTGGCGATCTGGAGGAGATCGAGCGTACCGTTTATCGTAACGTCCTCAAATCGAATCGTGCGAAGACGTTGCGCGCCGAGGTGCAAGACGGTATTCAAACGTACGGGGAAGTGTTCACTCCCAATTACGGATACGTTTACGCCTACGAGGTCGACGGACGCGGACATCAGACGCTTATGGACGACGCCAATATCCCGAGCCTGCTCAGCGCACCGTATTTGGGTTACACGAAAGCTGATAGCTTCGTGTATAAAAATACGCGAAGATTTTTGCTTTCGAGAGACAATCCGTATTACTACGTCGGCTCGGTTGCGCGGGGAATCGGCAGCGCGCATACGAGCGACGGATATGTCTGGCCGCTCGCGCTGTTGATCCAAGGTCTCACTGCGACGGGGGATGTCGAACGCCGTGAAGTGCTCGGCGAATTACTCGCAAGCGATCCCGGAGACCATCTGCTGCACGAGTCGTTCGATCCGAACGATCCGCTCAAACACACGCGCAAAGATTTCGGCTGGCCGAACGCGCTTTTTTCGGAATTCGTGATGACATCGTTCGGCGGGACGCAGCCGTTGCCGATGGGTAATACGAGCGATCTCGAATTTCGCGGCGAATAACCGCTCGATGGCCGATAAGCGAGCCGATATTGTCCTCGGCATCCAATGGGGCGACGAAGGTAAGGGCCGCGTCGTGGATTCATACGCACGCGACTATGACATGGTGGCACGCTTTGGCGGAGGCGATAATGCCGGTCATACGCTCGTCGTCGGCGAACGGAAATTGGCCTTGCGCATCGTTCCGAGCGGCGTCCTTCAGGAACGGCCGGAACTGTTCATCGGCGGCGGCACGGTCATCAGTCTCGACGGCCTTGTCGCCGAATTCGATATGCTCGCGAGCATCGGCGTCGATATTTCTCGCATCAAAATATCCGATCGGGCGCACGTCGTCTTTCCGTACCATGCGGCATTCGATCGGGCGAGTGAGAAGGCGCGTGGCGCTGCGGCGATCGGTACCACCGGGCGCGGCATCGGCCCCGCGTATACCGATAAGGCGGCCCGTATTGGCATTACCTTTGGCGAGCTACGCCGGCGCGAAGCGCTGGCCGATAAAGTCCGCTATAATATGCTTTTCCGTTCGGCGCAGCTGGCGCAAATGGATGAGGCGCCGCGCGAAGAGGACGTCATTGCGCAAACGCTCGGGCTCGTTCCGCGCGTTCTTCCCCACGTCGTCGACGGTGTCACTTACCTGCATGACGCAATCGAAAGCGGCAAGAGCGTCTTGATCGAGGGCGCGCAGGGCACGTTACTCGACATCGGTTACGGTACGTATCCCTACGTGACGAGCTCGCATACGATTGCCGGCGGTGCCTGCACGGGACTTGGCCTCGGGCCGACCGCAATCGGTCGTGTCGTCGGTGTGGCGAAGGCATATTGCACGCGTGTCGGTGCGGGGCCGTTTCCGAGCGAGCTCTTCGATGCGACGGGCGATGCGCTACGCGAACGCGGCGGTGAATTCGGCACGGTCACTGGACGGCCGCGGCGCTGTGGCTGGTTCGATGCGGTAGCGGCGCGTTATGCGGTGCGCGTCAATGGGCTTTCGAGCGCGGTTATCACAAAGCTGGATGTCCTTAGCGGCTGCGAACGAATCGCAATCGCCACCGGGTATCGCGTCGGCGGACGCAAGGTTGGCTTTGAATCGGCCTCCGATCCGGGCCTGGCGCTCGACTTGGACTGGTACGACGGCTGGACGGACGATCTCTCCGCGATCAGGCGGATCGCCGATCTACCGAAGGCGGCCGGGGCGTACGTTGCCGCGCTTGCCCACGCGATGGCCGTTTCGATCGAAGGCGTCTCGCTCGGCCCCGAGCGAAGTTCGCTCGCTCTTCCGTAGGCGCGGGACCCTAGCGGCCGAGCCGCTTCGTCGCGACAGCAGGTCCGAGGTGAAAAGGTTCCGGTATACGCTTGCCCCAGCGCTCGAGGCGGCACGAGCTGCCGAAAATTCGGCCGCCCGGTCGTTCGTCGTGCTGCGGCAGGCGGCCGAGGAAGCCGAGGCCCAAGCGCGCGCCTATGCCCTCCGAGCGCGCCGCGTCGTCGCGGATGCGGTCACGCGCGATCCGCCTCTATCCGCGCCGCGCTCACCGTCGGCGTTCGTGGATCGAGAGCGTTGCCTGGCCTTCCTCGCGCTTCGGCAGAAGCGTGCGGCGGAGCGGGCCGCGCGCGCCGGATGCGAATGCGACACGGCGCGGGCGGAATTCGACGCACGTATGCGCCGGCGGCAAACCTTCGAGGCGCATCGCGAACGCGCTCTGGCCGCGTACGACCGCGCCTGCGATCTCGCCGACGCAGCCGCTTTCGATGAGGCCAACGCCGGTGCGTACGAGGCGCACCCGCGTTCCGCCGCAAAAGAGCGTGCGTGATCACGCTTGCGCGCCGTAACGGGCAGCCCGTCATCGTCAACGCCGATCTCATCGAGCTGGTCGAACGCAGCGACGATGGAGCGACGGTCATCACGCTGACGACCGGCAACGTGCTCGAAGTCGTCCAATTGCCGCACGATGTGGCGGAGACGGTCATCGCGTATCGTCAGCGCATCGCGGGGCGGACTTAAATGGAACTCGCGCTCGCCGGGCGGCTTTTGGCGGCGTGCATCGTTATCGCATTGGTGCTCGGCGGCGTTCAAATCGTCGCAACGCGACTGGGACGCGCACGGTTGCAACGGGGCGGCCCCGGCGGCCGGCTCCTCTCGCTTGTGGAAACGACCTATCTCCCCGGCGCCGCATCGCTGCACGTCGTTCGTATCGCGGATCGCTATTACGTCGTCGGTCGTAACGCCGCCGCGCTTTCGACGCTCTGCGAGATTCCCGCCGATAGCGTCGACCGCTGGCTCGACGCGCAAGCCCCTCCAACCGCGGCCGTCGCACCCGTTTTGCGTTTCGTGAGCCGATTCAGCGCCCGGCGCCCATAACTTGCGCATCGCTCTGGTCGACGACGCCGCGGTCTCGCGTGCGCTGTTTGTTCGCATCGCAGTTGAACTCGGCCACGTGGTCGTCGTGCTTCCTGAAGCGACGCAGCACGACGGCGTGTTCGGCCTCGCCGCACTGGCCGAGGAAGTGCGGGTGCTTGCTCCCGAGATCGTGATCCTCGATGGTCGTCTTGGCGACCCGTTAGGGCGGGACGGCGAGGCAGCAGCGCGCTGTGCGAGCGCCGTTGCCCGCCTGCACGCGGCCGCTCCTGCGGCCGCGATTGGAGTTGTCGCCGCGCTCGCGGAGACGGCGCTCCTGCGCGCCGCCGTCGCCGCGGGCGCGAGCTTCGTGCTGCCCCGGCCGTACCTGCGCTCGCAACTCCGCGCGACGCTTGCGATGACGGCGAACGAGCGTCGTCTCGCGCCGGCCGAAACATCCGGCGAGCACGCTAGCGACCGGCCCTAACGGCATGCTTCCCGCGACGTCCCCGCGAACGGATGAAGCGGTATGGCAGATGGACCTGGAACCGAGACGTACGCGAACCACCCCAATTCCACGACGACGGCGCAGCACGTGCCGGAGGCCGAAGAGACGGCGCAATTAGGCGACGATGGCGTGCGTCGGGCCTTGATCTTCGTCGGGATCGCGGCGGCGTCGGCCGGAATCGCATACGGCATCGTGCGCGCGACCCTTGCGCGGCCACCGGCCGATCCGACGACCGAACGCATTCAACAGTTGATCGACGAAGCAAATCGGCTGCTCAAGCAGCTCGATGACAAGAAGCCTGACTAGCGGTACGGGCATGTCGGCCATTGCCGTCGTGCCGGCGCTCGCGCCGGGCGATGTCGTCGAAATAGGTTGCACGGATCTGATCGCGAAAACGGGCCAGGCCGTCGGACGCGCCGACGGTCTGGTCGTCTACGTGCTCGGCCCGCTACCCGGCGAACGCGCCCGCGTCCGCATCGAATCGGTCAAGGCGAAGTATGCCGTTGCGGATTTGGTCGAGCTGCTGGAGCGGTCACCGGAGCGGGTCGAGCCGTTCTGCGACGTGTTCGGCACGTGTGGCGGCTGCCAGGTTCAGCACCTCGCTTATCCGGCGCAACTCGCTTGGAAACGCGGAATCATTGCAAATGCGCTCCGGCGCTTAGGCGGCATCGACGGCGCCCCCGTCGGCTTTCCCGTCGGTATGGCCGATCCGCGTGCGTATCGCAACAAGATGGCTCTGGTCGTCTCGAAGACGCGTGAGGCTGCGCCTTCGTTCGGTTTTTATGCGGCACGGACGCACGATATCGTGCCGATCGAAAGTTGTCCGATCGTGATGCCGCAGCTCGACCGCGAGATCGCCGGGCTTTGGGATGCCGCGCGCGATCCCGCAACGACCGGAGCCTTCGCGGGCGCGCGCCATGTCGTCGCGCGGGCCGGGCACGCCTCGGCCGAAGGTGTCCTTTCGATCACGACGGAGCGTGCCTCGACGACGTTGCCGAGCGTCGGCGCGGCGCTCGCGCACAAACTACCGGGCACGGTCGGAATCAGTAACTCGTACGAGCCGCCGAGCGATAACGCCGTCATGGGCCGGCGGAACGTGACGGTGTACGGCAAGGCCGAGATGCGGGAAGAGATCGCCGGCGTTGCGTTCCGCGTCTCGCCGGCGTCGTTCTTTCAGGTCAATAGCGAGATGGTCGGCCGCATTTTCGCCTATCTCGCGACCCAACCGCTCGCCGGCAAACGCTTCATCGATCTGTATTGCGGCGCGGGGACATTCGCGCTGTTCTTTGCGAAGCACGGCGCGCGCGTCGTCGGCATCGAGGAAAACCCCCATGCCGTGCGTGAAGCCAAAGCCAATGCCGCGCTCAACGGTGTCACTGAGGCAACGGCGTTCATCAACGGCCGCGTGGAAGCGACGTTACGCTCGAAGAGCGGCATCGACGCGCTCGCAAAGGCGGATATCATCTTTCTCGATCCGCCGCGTAAGGGGAGCGATGAAGGGACGCTCGATGCGCTCGTGCGCGCACGCGTCGCACATGTGTGGTATCTCTCGTGCAATCCGGCAACCCTCGCGCGCGATCTCGCGCAGCTCACCGGTAGCGGCTATACGCTCGACGCCGTGCAGCCCTTCGACATGTTTCCGCAGACCGGCCACATCGAAGCGCTCGCGTCGCTGCATCGCAGCGACAGCGCGCCCTTCGCGTTCGCTTTACAGGAGGGTTAACGTGGCAGCGGGCGAGATCGACGTGGCGTACGTCGCAAAATTGGCGCGCCTCGCACTCACGCCGGCGGAAGTCGAGAAGTTTGGCTCGCAACTGGGCGCCTTGCTCGAACACGTCGCCGTGCTGGAAGCACTGCCCGTCGCCGACGTCGCCGCGACCGCGCAAGTCATCGCACAAAGCAACGTGATGCGCGAGGACGTCGTGCGGCCGTCGCTCGATCGCGAGATCGTCTTACGTGCCGCGCCCGAGCGCGAAGGCTCATATTTTCGCGTTCCGCGGATCATCGCCGAGGAAGCGTGACCATGCTCGAGTGCGGCGCGGTCGAGATCGCACGCAAGGTCAACGCGCGCGAATCCTCGGCCGTCGAACTCGCTGCCGCAATGCACGCGCGGATCGGCGAACGCGACGGCGCGGTCGGCGCGTATTTGACCGAAACCGCCGAGCTCGCGCGCGAGCACGCCGAACGGGTCGACGCGCGCGTCGGGGCGGGGGAACGGCTGCCGCTAGCCGGCGTTCCGCTCGCGATCAAAGACAACATGTGCGTGACCGGCACGCCGACGACGTGCGCGTCGGAGATTTTGCGGGGCTGGATCGCGCCGTATACGGCGACGGCCGTGCAGCGACTCCTCGACGCCGGCGCGATTCCGCTCGGTAAGACGAACCTGGACGAATTCGCGATGGGCAGTTCGTGCGAAAATAGCGCGCTCGGGAGGACCGCAAATCCCTGGCATCTCGGGCGCGTGCCCGGCGGCAGCTCGGGCGGCAGCGCCGCCGCCGTGGCAGCCGGTGAAGCGACCGTCGCGCTCGGGAGCGATACGGGCGGTTCGATTCGCGAACCCGCCGCGTTCTGCAACGTCGTGGGCTTCAAGCCGACGTACGGCCGCGTTTCGCGCTACGGGCTGATCGCCTTTGCGTCGAGCCTCGATCAGATCGGTCCGATCACGAAGACCGTCGCGGATGCCGCACTGCTCTATGACGCGATGGCGGGAAAAGATCCGCTGGATGCAACGACCGTCGAGCGCGCGGTCGAGTTCACCGCGTCCGCGCTGCGCAACGATCTGCGCGGGGTGCGGGTCGGCATCGTCAACGAGTTTGCGCTCGATGCGTTGGAGGCCGGCACCCGCGCTGTCTACGAAGCCGCCTACGCCGATCTCGAGCGGCTTGGAGCGACGCTCGTGCCGGTCGCGCTGCCGACGGCCGACTACGGCGTTGCGACATATTATCTCATCGCGCCCGCGGAATGTTCGTCCAACCTGGCGCGCTTCGACGGCATGCGATATGGCTTGCGTGTCGCGGGCCCCGATATCGGATCGACCTATGAAGCCACGCGTGCCAAGGGCTTCGGCGACGAAGTCAAACGCCGTATCCTGATCGGCACGTACGCGCTCTCGAGCGGCTTCTACGATGCATACTACGTTCGCGCGCAAAAGGCACGCACGCTCATCGCGGCGGATTTTGCCAAGGCGTTCGCGGCCTGCGATGTCATCGCGTGTCCCGCCGCCGCGTCGCCGGCATTTCCATTTGCGGCGAAGTCCGATCCGGTCAGCATGTATTTGATGGATTACTATACCATTCCGATGTCGCTCGCGGGCTTGCCGTCGCTCTCGGTTCCCTGCGGCTACGTGATACCCGAAGGCAGCACGACGCCGATGCCGCTGGGTCTCGAACTCTCGGGCCCGCTCTTTGCCGAACGTGCTCTGCTCGGGATCGCGCACGCTTACGAACGCGGGACGCAACATGCGCAGAAACAGGCGATTCCGCCGCTCTCCGCGCGCGCCGCGGCGGTTGGCCCGTGAGTACCGCCGTCGTGCAGCATCCCGCAGCGCTCGTCATCAACGACGTGCCGTACGAAGCCGTCATGGGTATCGAGTGTCACGTCGAACTCAAGACCGAAACGAAGATGTTTTGCGGCTGCCGCAATATCTTCGGCGCCGAACCCAATACCAACGTCTGCCCGGTGTGTCTGGGGATGCCGGGCGCGCTGCCCGTTCCCAACCGGCTTGCGATCGAATTGCTCGTGAAGGCGGGGCTTGCGTTCGGCGCGGAGATCCCTGCGTTCTCGAAGTTCGACCGCAAGAATTACTTTTATCCCGACATGCCAAAAGACTACCAAATCTCGCAGTTCGACACGCCGCTGACGCAAGGCGGCGTCGTCCCGTTTTGGCTGCCGGACGGTACGCAAGGCGCGTGTCGGCTCACGCGGATCCATCTCGAAGAAGATACCGGCAAATCGACGCACGCGTCGCGCGATGGGCGGATCGCGGGCTCGACCCATTCGCTCGTCGATTTCAACCGCGCGGGCGTGCCGCTCATGGAGTGCGTCGGCGAACCCGATATCCGCAGCGCCGCACAAGCCGTGGCCTATCTCGAAGCGCTCAAACGCACCTTCGTCGCACTCGGCGTCAGCGACGTCAAGATGGAGGAAGGCTCGCTGCGCTGCGACGTCAATCTCTCGCTGCGTCCGCTTGGCGCGACCGACTACGGTACGAAGGCGGAGATCAAGAACATGAACTCGTTCAACTCCGTCGCGCGCGCGATCGAAAGCGAGATCGCGCGGCAGGCGCAGGTGATCGCAAGCGGCGGGCGCGTCGTTCAAGAGACGCGTGGCTGGGACGAAGCCGCCGGTACGACGCACGCGATGCGCAGCAAAGAACAGGCGCACGATTACCGCTATTTTCCTGACCCCGATCTGCCGCCGATCGAATTCGCATCCGCTGCCGTCGCACGCATGCGGGCCGAGCTCGGCACCTTACCGCAGACGCGGCTCGATCGGATGATCGCGCACGATGGACTTTCGGTCGTGCAGGCGCATCACGTGATCGATAAGCCCGGGCTCGCGGACTTTTACGATGCCGCCGTCGCGGCGTCGGGCAAAGCGCAAGCGACGATCAACTTCGTACTCGGCGACCTCTCGCGGCTCGCGAACGAGACGGGGACGGCGGTTGCGGCAAGCGGTATGACGCCGTCGGCGCTGGCGGAACTCGTCGCACTGGTCGAATCGAACGCGATCAATTCCAAGACCGCGAAGGAGCTCCTCGCGCGCGTGTGGATGGATGGCGGCTCGCCGCAGGCACTCGTCGAAGCGGAAGGCCTCGGGCAAGTCAGCGATGCGGGCGCGATCGAGGCGCTCGTCGCGAATATACTCGCGCGTAACGAAAAGACGGTTGCCGATTACCGGGCTGGGAAAACGAAGGTCATGGGATTTCTTGTCGGCCAAGTGATGAAAGAAAGTCGTGGCAAGGCTAATCCGGCGCTTGCCGAAGAGCGTTTACGGGTGGCGCTCGGGGCGTCCGAGGGTTCCGCGTAACGCGCGTGTCCGTCCACATCGCAAACACGCGCGGCCGCGTGCTGGAAACGGCGGGCCCAGCCGATATCGCGGGCATCGTTGCGATCGAAACGCATCCGTCGATGGTGCGTTATATCGGTTCGTGGCCGATCGAGCTGCACATGCGCCAGGTTTGCGATCCGCAGTTTCGCTATTACGTCGTCCGCGATGCACGGGGCGACATCGACGGGTTTGCGATCGTCATGGCGTATGCGCCAAAATTTCACTGGTTCGAGTTGAGCCGTATCGCTGTGTTGGAGCCTGGTAACCGGAAGGGTGCGGATCTGCTCGAGGCCGTCCTCGATGCGACATTCGGGGAGCAGCAAGCTCACCGCATCCAACTCGATTGCTACGAAGACAACGTCCGTGCGCAGCGCGCCTATGCGCGCGCCGGTTTTCGCGCGGAGGGGCTCTTGCGCGACGCCGTGCGGCGCGACGGCGTCTGGACGTCGCTCGTGCTGATGGCCATGCTCGAAAGCGATCGCGTTCGCGCGCACGACGCCGAGTCCGGATCGCAGGTTGGGCGATGAGCGAGCGGCTCGCGGACGAGCGCACGCTCGACGTCCTCGATTGGCCCGCGGTGCGTGCGCTGCTCGCGAAACACACGATGACCGAACGCGCGACGGCGCGGGCTCACGCGCTCGTGCCGTACGTCGACCTCGCGCAGGTGCGCCGCGAACAAGCGGCTACAGCGGAGATGCGCCGCATCGCAAGCGACACGGCGTTCCAATTGCCGCGCTCGCGCGATGTCGGTGAGGCTGTTGCGCGCGCCGCGCGCGGCGGCACGCTCGCTGCCGAGGACCTGCGTGACATCGGCATCGCACTCGCCGCGGCGGCGGCCGTCGTGCGTCGCGTTCGCTCGGGCGATGCGCCCGTGTTGCAGGCGCGTTGCGGAGCCGTCCAGCCGCTACCGGAGATCGCGGCGGCAATCGATCGCGCGATCGGTGAGGGCGGTGAGGTGCTCGACCGCGCGTCGCCGGCCCTCGCCCGGATGCGCCGCAACGCCATGCTGGCCCAAGATGAAGCGCGCGATCGCTGCGCCGCGATCCTGCGCGCCCCCCGCTACGCGAAGGCGATTCAAGACGCGATCGTCACGATGCGCGAGAATCGCTTCGTCATTCCGATCAAAGCGGAGTTCGCTGGTAGCGTCGCGGGCGTCGTCCATGACACGTCCTCGAGCGGCCATACGCTTTTCGTCGAGCCGCTCGATGCACTGGAAGTCAACAATCGCCTGCGCACCTTACGCATCGAAGAGCAGCGGGAAGTCGCCCGGATCCTCGCCGAGCTCTCGGCATTGGTCGGTGCGAAGGCCGACCGCGTGGAAACGAGCCTCGAGGTGCTCGCCGATCTCGTTCTCGCGCGCGCACGCGTCGCGCAGGAGATGGACGCGCTCGCGCCTGCCGTGGTCGATGAGCCGCGTGTCGATCTTCACGCGGGGCGACATCCGCTACTTGGCGAACGCGCGGTTCCGCAGACCCTCGCGCTCGGCGACGACGTCCGTTTCGTCATCATCAGCGGCCCGAATATGGGCGGCAAGACAGTCGCGCTCAAATTACTCGGGCTCTTCGTCACGATGACATACTGCGGCATGCACTTGCCCGCAGCCGAAGGGACGACCATCGGCAGTTTCGTGTATCTGGGCTGCGATATCGGCGACGAACAATCGATTGCGGGAAACGCATCGACATTTTCGGCGCACCTGCGCCGCTTACGAACGATCGTCGAAACCGCCGCCGAGCGTTCGCTCGTGCTCGTCGACGAGATCGCGAGCGGTACGGAGCCGGCAGCGAGCTCGTCGCTCGGCATCGCGCTCATCGAACATATGGTGCGGCGCGGCGTGCGCGGCGTCGTGACGACGCATAGTACGGAACTGAAGCTGTTTGCCCATGCGACGCCGCACGTGCAGAATGCGAGCGTCCGTTTCGACCCGGCGACCTATGCGCCCACGTACGAACTGGACCTCGATTCGCCTGGTCAGTCCCTCGCGTTTCCGCTCGCGCGCACGCTCGGTCTCGATCCCGCGATTGTCACACGCGCGGAGGCGTTGCTCTCGACGAGCGAACGCGATTACGACCGGGCCCTCGCAGAACTGGGCGAGATTCGCGCGTCGGCCGCCGCCGAGCGCGATGGGCTACGTCGCGAGCGCGCGCTTTTCGCGTCGCTGGAAGACAGCGCACGCGATCGACTCGACTCGCTGGATCGCGAACGGCGGACGCTTGCGCGTAATGCCGACGAGCGCATCGGTCGCGCGCTGCGCGATTTTACAGCCGAACTCGAGCGCCGCAACCCCGACCGGGTCGGCCGAGCGAAAGTAACCTCGGGCCAGGCGTCGCTGCTCGGCAAAGTACTCGACGACGTCCACCGCGATCTCGGCATCCGCGCGAAGCCGGGCGCTGCGGTCTTGGGAAGTAAAGCGAAAGCACCGGTCGCGGTCGGGGATCGTGTCTTCGTCGAGTCGCTGCAGAGCGACGGTGACGTCGTCGAAGACTTCGGCGATGGCGTGCTGGTAGCGATTGGCGCGATGAAAACGATGGTTCCAAAGGCTGCGCTACGCATCACGCATCGCCCCGGAGGCGCACGCACGCCGCGCCACGGCGCCCATGGCGGCGAGGCGACGCTCGACGCCGCAACGACGGCGAGCGCGGAGCTCGACGTGCGCGGGAAACGCTTCGTCGAGGCGGAGCCGCTGGTCGATAAGTGGATCGACGAGTCCGAACTCCTGGGCCTCTCACCACTGCGGCTGATCCACGGCAAGGGAACCGGCCTGTTGGGACGCGGTCTGCAACAGTGGCTCAAGGAGCGAAGCGGCGTCAAAGACGTTCGTTACGGAACGGCAGAAGAAGGCGGCGGTGGGGTTACGGTCTTCGATATATCGTAGGCAGGGCGGTGTCGAGCTTGCTGCGCGCGGAAGGCGCCGCGCGAGAAGCTCGGGAACAGCGCCCCAGTTTTTATGGAAGACCATCGCGATATCTCCGCGCGCGATCAAGCGCGTCTGCTCGTTGCCGGCTGCGATCATGTCGAAACCGCGGCCGAGCTGCAAGATCGCATCGAGAACAAGCAGCGCCTGACGGTAAAACTGGGCATCGATCCGACCGCGTCGTTTCTGCATCTCGGCCACGCGGTCGTGCTGCATAAACTGCAGCAATTCGTCGAATTCGGGCATCGCGTGATTTTGCTCATTGGCGACTTCACCGCCAAGATCGGCGATCCGACTGGTCGTAACGATACGCGGCCGCCGCTGACGGACGACGCGATTGCCCAAAACATGCGCGATTACACGCGCCAAGCCGGCACGGTACTCGATCTCTCGCGCGTCGAGGTGCTGCACAACTCCACGTGGCTCGCGCCGTTGACGTTATCGGATCTGATCGGCCTCATGGCGCAAACCACGGTCGCCCAGATGCTAGCGCGAAATGATTTTTCGGAACGTTTCGCATCGGCGACGCCGATCGCGCTCCACGAGTTCCTCTATCCGATCGCGCAAGCCTACGATAGCGTCGCGCTGAAAGCCGATGTCGAAATCGGCGGCTCGGACCAACTCTTCAATTTCTTGCTCACGCGCGAATATCAAGTGAAACTCGGCCAAACCAAACAGATTTGCATGACCGTGCCGATCCTCGAGGGCACGGATGGCGTGATGAAGATGGGCAAATCGAAGAACAACTTCATCGGCCTGATGGAACCGGCAAATGAGCAGTTCGGCAAGCTCATGAGCCTGCCCGATGAAATGATCGCGCGCTATGCCGAGCTCGCGGCGTTCCGCTCCCCTGCGTCGCTGACGGCTCTACGGAGCGGCCTCGCCGACGGCTCGCTGCATCCCATGACGACAAAAAAAGAGCTCGCGCAGCAGATCGTCGGGCGCTATCACGACGAAGCGGTCGCGCGTGCTGCGCGCGACCGCTTCGAAGCGACGGTTCAGCGCGGTGAACTACCGAGCGAGATGCGGGAGATCGTCGCCGACGCCGCCTGGCGAACCATAGCCGACGTGCTCGTCGCTTGTGGCTTCGCTGCGAGTAAACGTGAGGCCGATCGTCTCGTCGCGGGCAACGGTGTCAAGCTCGATGGAATCGTCGTCGCCGATCCGCGTCAAGGCTGGGTGGCCGTGGCCCCCGTCATCCTTTCGGTCGGGGCCCGCCGTTTTGTGCGGGTTAAACCAAACGTACACGAGTAAAGGGTGGAGCATGAGCCGACACGATGCGCCATCACCGCCGCCGATCACCTATACAGCGCGGCCGGAAGTCGGCGGCCCGCACCTGACTTGTAAGCGCTGCAAGCGCGTCTACCCGTACCCGCACGAAGGCGCTGCGGCGATTCGTTGCGAGTGCGGCTGGCGCTATGAAAACCACGGCGGCCTCATCACCGAGGAATTTACACCGCGGCTCGGAGTGTAAAATGGCGGGTGGGCTCGCGCGTTAACTGCGCGCTTCCAGCTGATCGATCAAGCCGCGCACCTCGTCGCGGGTCAGCACGTAGGCCGCTTTGCAAAATTCGCAGACGGCTTCGGTTTGTGTTTGCTCGGTCACGATTTTTGTCAGTTCGTCGCGACCGAGCCCGAGCAGCGCACGTTCGACCCGTTCGAGCGAACACGTACACGCGAAAACGAGTAAGTACGCGCGCGTTTGGCGCATCGTGAAGTCGTCGCCGAGCGCCCGAAGAAGATCTTCGACGCTTGCGCCGTTCGCGATCTGCGTCGTGACCGGTGCCATCGCTCGGGCGCGCATTTCCAGCGCCGCGATCGTCGCTTCGTCGGCCCCCGGTAAGACCTGCGCGATGATACCTCCCGAGGCCACGATGCCGCTCGGATTCGCAAGGACGCCGAGCGCGACGACGCTTGGAATCTGCTCGCTCGTCATGAGGTACGCCGCGATATCGTCGCCGATTTCGCCGCTCGTGAGTTCGGTGATGCCGACGTAGGGCTGGCCGACTTCGAACGAACGGGTAACTTGCAGATAGCCTTTGCCGACGGCCGCGCCGACATCGAATTTGCCGAGCGCGTTGAGCGGGACGTCGACGTTGGGCTGGCGTGCGTATCCGCGTGCGCCGATGACATCGGGTGTATTGAGTTGGACGTCGGCGACCAGTCCGCGTAGCGGGCCATCACTCGCGACCTGTACTGTCAGTTTCTCACGGCCTTTGAGGCTTGCGCCCAAGAGCGCGGCGCCGGTTGTCAATCGTCCGACCGCGGCGCTCGCCGTCGGTGCAAGCTCGTGCCGGTGCTGCATATCGCGCACGAGTTCGGTCGTGATCCCCGCAACGATGGAGAAGCTGCCGTCGACGGCAGTTGCGGTGAGAATCCGGTCGGGCATCTCATCCGCTTTCCGAGGGCGCGCCCATTTCCTCCACGAACGCACTGGCCGGTGAACGTGCTCGTTATCCATGGGCCGAATCTCAATTTGCTTGGTACGCGGGAGCCCGCAACGTACGGCGCCCAGACGCTGGCGGATATCGACGCGCGAATCGCCGCGGCGGCACGAGCGCTGCATGTGGGGGTCCGCTGCGTGCAACACAATTCGGAGGGGGCGATCGTGGACGAGCTCCATGCTGCACGCGGCGCTTTCGATGCAATCGTTATCAATCCGGGCGCTTACACGCACTATGCATATGCCATCCGCGATGCGATTGCAGCGATCGCAATTCCGACGATCGAAGTACATCTCACCAATACGCATACGCGCGAAGAGTTTCGCACGACGAGCGTGGTCGCGCCTGTCGTTCGCGGCACGATCGCGGGCTTCGGTGCAGATTCGTACACGCTTGCGTTACACGCGCTCGCAGGAGCGCCCGACGCATCTGCCAATTAGGCTGGCCAAGCTGATATAAAACGAACCGGTATGCGTGTTCTTCGCTTGCACTTGGGAGATGAACGTTGACAAAAGCGGAACTCGTCGATGCGCTAGCCGGTGAAGTCGATTTTTCCAAGCGCCAAGTGAGCCATTTGGTCGACCTCGTCCTCGACGAGATTCGGAATGCGCTCGTCAAGGGCGAAAAAGTCCAGTTGATCCCCTTCGGAAGTTTCGTCGTCCGCGAACGTAAGAAGCGTGAAGGCCGTAATCCGAAAACAGGTGCGAAGCTGCTGATTCCCGCACGGCGTGTGCCGGCATTTACGGCCGGAAAGGGCTTGCGCGACGCGGTCGCTGTCAGTAAAAAACGCGCTGGCGGCAAGAAAAAGTAAGCGACCTTAGTTTAGATTTAACATTTCTCGTTAGCGTTCGTGCCTGACGGCTTCGAGTCGATGGCCGTCGGGATCGCGAGCAAACGCGGCAAAATACCCATCGCCGTACTCGGGGCAGAGGCCCGGTGCGCCTTCATCGCGCGCACCCCGTTCGAGTGCCCTTGCATGAAACGCGACGACGGCATTTCGGTCTTGAGCGACAAACGCGACATGCGAGCGCGAATCCGGCACGAGGACTGACTGCGTCGCGCGCTTGACGGCGAAGGCGTCGTCCTGACCGGGATAGCCATAGCCCGCGGCGTCGCCGGAGGTCCAAACGCGGATGACGCCAAGCGGAGCCAGCGCGGCATCATAGAACGCGAGCGAACGCGACAGATCGGAAACGCCGAGGGAAACGTGATCGATCATCCGCGAGTCGCTCGGGTTCGCACGCATCACGCGTGCAACGATGGGCATAGGGAGGGTCTGGGAGAGACCGAACCCAAAAGGCTCGGCCATCGGGTAGTGGCGCAGCTTGGTAGCGCACTAGTCTGGGGGACTAGGGGTCGCAGGTTCAAATCCTGTCTACCCGACCATTGACGGAGCCCTGTAACGAAAGCGTTATGGGGCTTTTCCTCGACGACACGTGGGCCCTTTGTAGCGAAGGATACGCCGGCACGGTGGGATCGTGCTAAGATGACATGCGAAGGTATAGCCCGTCTCGACGGAGGTCTATCGTGCAATCTCAACTGACGCAATATCTCCTCATGCTCGTGTTTTTCGGCGTTGTGGTCGCGATTCCGACGCTCTGGCTACTGGTCGGCATCAAAACCTACGGGACCGGCGACTACCACCAGCCCTAACCGACTTAAGGCGCCCGGCCACCCTCCGGGGGCGGTAGGGCAGTTCGCGCACGAGCGGAAAATCGCTCGACCGTGCAGACCGAACCGCAAACCGGCCATCTCTCGAAGACCTATGATCCGGCCTCCGTCGAAGCGCGCCGCTATGCAGCCTGGATGTCAGCCGGCGTCTTCCACGAAGAGCCCGATCCAGCGCGCCCACCCTTCGTGATTTCCATGCCCCCGCCGAATATCACGGGTCGTGCGCACCTCGGCCACGGCTCGACGTACACGCCGATGGATATCCTCACGCGCTACCACCGCATGCTCGGGGAGAACGCGAACTGGCTGCCGGGCCAGGATCATGCAGCGCTCGCAACGGAGTCGGTCCTCGTACGCGAACTCGCGAAGGAAGGGCTCACCCGCGACGGCCTCGGCCGCGACGCGTTCATCACGCGCGCATGGGAGTGGCGCGAACGGTACGGTTACGAACTCTACGAATCGTTTCGCGCGCTCGGCTTCGGCCCCGATTGGCAACGCGACCGCTTCACGATGGATTCCGGCTTGTCGGCAGCCGTCACGAAGGTGTTCGTCTCGCTGTATGAGGAGGGACTCATTTACCGCGGCACGCGCTTGGTCAATTGGGACCCTAAAGCGCAATCGACGCTTTCCGATGCGGAAGTCGAGAGCGAAGAACGCGATACGTTTCTCTGGCATCTGCACTACCGCGCCGAAGACGATGGCGAAGGCTTAGTGATCGCGACGACGCGACCCGAGACGTTTCTCGGGGACGTCGCCGTCGCCGTGCATCCGGACGATCCGCGCTATGCAGCGCTCGTCGGAAAAAGTGTTATCTTGCCGATCGTCGGCCGAGCGATTCCGGTTATCGCCGATACGGCGGTCGAAGCGTCATTTGGAACGGGCGCCGTAAAAGTCACGCCGGCGCACGATGCAACCGACTACGAAATCGGTCTGCGTCACGGTCTTCCGATGCCATCGGTGATCGACTTCGACGGCACGATTTGCGCGCCCGCTTGGCGCGATACGGCGCACGTGCCCGGCGATGGCGCGCCGCAGACGAGCTGGGCCGCTGCGCTCGTACGCATGGGGCCCTACATCGGTCTCGATCGCTTTGTCGCGCGCAAGGCGTTGCTCGCCGACCTGCGCGCGAGCGGCGCGCTCGTCAAAGAAGAACCTTACCGAACCAAAGTGCCGCTCTCGTCGCGTTCGGGCGAAGTGATCGAACCGCTGCTTTCGCTGCAATGGTTCTGTGAGATGGCGCCGCTTGCGAAGTCCGCGCTCGACGCCTATCGCAACGGCGAAATCCGTTTTATTCCCGAACGATTCGGCCACACGTACGAGAATTGGCTCGAAAACATTCGCGATTGGAACGTCTCGCGCCAAGTCTGGTGGGGGCATCAGCTGCCCGTTTGGTATGCGCCAAACGACGAGGCAATCGTCGCAGAAAGCGAAGCTGCGGCGCTCGCTAGCGCGCGCACACGGTACGGTAACGACGTGACCTTGCGGCGCGATCCCGACACGCTCGACACCTGGTTTTCGAGCGGTCTCTGGCCGTTTTCAATCCTCGGCTGGCCCGAGCCGACGCTCGAGCTCGCGCACTGGTATCCCAACTCCGTGCTCGTCACGGGGCGCGAGATCATCTTCTTGTGGGTCGCGCGCATGACGATGCTCGGACTGCACTTCGTCGGCCGCGTACCGTTCCGCGACGTCTTCATCGCGCCGCTCGTCTTCGACGACAAAGGCCGGAAGATGTCCAAGAGTTTGGGTAACGTCATCGATCCGATGGATTTGGTCGCGTCGTACGGTGCTGACGCGACGCGCCTCGGCATCGTATTGCAGATGCGGCTCGAATCGCAAGAGCTGCGTTTCGACGAACGCTTCGTCGTCAAAGCGCGCGACTTCAACACCAAGATGTGGAACGCGCTCCGTTACATCCGTTCGCTGCCCGAAGGCTTACCGCGCGCGAGTAACCTGCCGCCGCTTGCCGATCTGTCACTGGCCGATAGATGGATGCTCGCGGGCTTGCGCGCGACGATCGTGCGGGTAAGCGATGCCTTTGACCGCTACGAATTCGGCGTTGCGGCCGATACGCTGATCGACTTCACTTGGTATCAATTTTGCGACTGGTATATCGAGGCGTCGAAGGTGCCGACACCGACTCGCGCACGCGTGCTGTCGTATGGACTCAACGTGCTGATGCGCTTACTTCATCCGATAGCGCCGTTTGTAACCGAAGAGATTTGGCAGGCGCTGCCGCACGATGGCAAGACGATCGTCACCGCGATGTGGCCCGATCCCGATGAGATCGTCGTCGATGAAGCCGCCGCGGCGCGCTTCGAGACGCTGCGTCAGGTCGTCGGGAAGGTTCGCGATCTGCGGGCCGACCTCGGTCTTGCGCCACGAGAGAAGATGACGATCGACGTGCCGCCGGCGCTCGATGCCGATGCGCGCGCGCTGCTTGCCGTTCACGCGCACGCGACGCTCGTCGACGCGCCGTCGCTCGCGGCGTCGACGGGAGAAGCGTTACTCGCCGCCACGCCGCGCGCGCCCCTTGGCCTCATGCGCGAACGCTATCGCAAAGAGGTCGCACATTTCGACGACGAGATCACACGGCTCGAAAAGAAGCTTGCAAACGAACAGTTTGTGGCTAAAGCTTCTCCCGATGTCGTCGCCAAAGAGCGCGATAAACGCGTCGCTTACGAACGCGAACGCGATCGCGCGCGGAGGCAGCTCGCAGCACTGGACGCGGGCGACGCCGCGTAGCAGCCTTGTAAGACCAGTCGTATCAGGCGTTCGCCCGCATGTGCGAGGTAAGCGGAAGCGCAGGCAGCGCGGCCATGGCCGCAGGTCGCTCCGAGGTGGTGTGCGGCAGTGAGGTGAAATGCCGCCGAGCCCACATGGAACTTGAAGCGCCCTACGAGCGGGGTTAAGCATGGTCCCGGCGCGCCGAGCCGAAGGGGACGCTTGATGGAGTCTCCACGGTGAGCAGCGCGCTCGAAGCATTACGCGAACGCGAGCTGATGTCGGCGCAGCAGATCGACCGGATCATTGCGCGCATCGCGCATCAAATTCTCGAACCCGAGGATGCGCAGCACGGTATCGTCCTCATCGGCATACGCCGTGGCGGCGAGCAACTGGCGCGCCGGCTCTCGCTCAAAATCGAAGAGATCAGCGGCATGCGGCCTCCGATCGGCTTTCTCAATATCAATCTCTATCGGGACGATGATGTCGCAAAATCGCTGCCCGAATCGGAGATTCACGAAGATCTCGCCGGTAAGGTCGTCATCATCGTCGACGACGTGCTGTTTACCGGACGCACCGTGCGCTCCGCGCTCGACGCCGTGACGGATCTCGGCCGTCCGCGCGTAATCCGGCTCGCGGTCCTCATCGATCGCGGCTTGCGGGAATTGCCGGTGCAGGGCGATTATGTCGGCCGTGTTATTCCGACCAGCCGTCGCGAGCATATCGTCGTCAGTCTCGCGAAGACGTTCTCGGATGAAGACCGCGTGACGATTCGCAGCGAGGCCGATGCCGGAGCGTAGCCTCCTCGATCTCGACGATTTCTCAAGCGCTGAAATCACGTACGTGCTCGAACGTGCCCGCGCATTCCATGCCGAACCGCCGCCGCGCGATCTGCTGCGCGACGTCTGCGTGGTGAACCTTTTCTTCGAGGCGAGCACACGTACGTTCACCTCGTTCGCAATTGCCGAGCAGCGCGTGGGGGCTGACGTCGTCGCGTTACCGCCGGGTTCATCGAGTTTGGGCAAAGGCGAGACGATCGCCGATACCGCCATCACACTTGCCGCGATGGGCGTGCGCGTCATCGTCACGCGGCATCCCGAGTCCGGCTTTCCGTATCGCCTTGCGGAGTCGTTCGAGGGCCACGTGATCAATGCGGGCGACGGGCGCCACGCGCATCCTACGCAGGCGCTCCTCGATCTCCTCACGTTACAAACGGAATTCGGAAAGATCGCGGGTCTACGCGTTGCGCTCGTCGGCGATATCTTGCATAGCCGGGTCGCGCGTTCAAATATCTTGGGACTTTGCGCACTCGGCGCCGAGGTGACGCTCGTCGGCCCCTACACGCTCTTGCCCGACGCGATGGCTCGCGCCGGCGTAACGATTTCGCGCGACCTCGATGCCGTCTTACCGAACACCGACGCCTTGATGCTCTTACGGATCCAAAGGGAACGGATCGCGTCGGCGGTGTTACCGTCGCTCGACGACTACGCGCGCAACTACCGGCTGGACGCGCGCCGTTTACGAGCGCTGCCGCCGAACGCGATCGTAATGCACCCCGGACCGTACAATCGCGGCGTCGAGCTAACCGAAGATGTGTTTAGCTTCGCCGGCTGGCGCTACGCGCAACAAGTATCCCACGGTGTGTACGTGCGCATGGCCGTGCTCGACTTTCTCGTGAATGGCGCGCGTGCCGAACTGGTTACAGCGTAACGCGTCCGGTCCCGCAAACTCGCCGCGACGCCACGCGCTAAGGGCTCAATGCCTAGCGTTTGCATCGCTCATCAAAGGGGACGGTGTACTTTGCGTCACATGGAAAAACAATTCATGATCGAAGTAACGTGAGTTCCGTTTGCTGCGTGAACGTAGGCGACTTTGAAAATGGCAGCTCCGCCCGGACTCCCGCCCAGTGGTGCATCAGCGTTGGGGTCCAGCGCAATGTCGCGCCACGGCTCAGACGAACGGTCGCGATAGATCTTCACTTTGTACACGTAAACGTCGATCGTCCGGATCCCGTTTGCCTTATCGGCGTCGGTCGGCTCGGACGTGTTATGAAACCAGCCAACAACCTTTGAAAACTCTTGTCCTTGGGTCGTGCACTTCGCACCGGCGGCTACGACGACGTTCGCCGATACGTGAAAGCCAGCGTTGAAAGTTTCTCTTACCTGCTGTGGAACGGCCGCTGCAGGAATCAAGATTTGTGGTCCTGGTTGCGCATTCACGTGCGCGTTTGTGCACATCACGAAAGCGATGGCAACAAAGAGCGCCGACGCGTTCCTCGCCCGCTTGGCCGACACGATTTCTACCAAGTCTTCACTCCAGTCTTTTGTCCAAAGGTATTGACGAAAACCGTCACGAGCAAGAGTGCCTGAAACAACATACGTTCATCTCCTCAATGTTACGTCGTCATGTAATAAAAAACCGGCTCGCCACCGCGCGGAGTTCAAGTCGGTCGGACCGTCGGGATTGCATTGGGGTCGGGCGTCGGTGTCGTGTTGCGCAGATCGGGCGGCGGCGCCGTCCCCGGATTGCCAGTCGGCGGCGGTCCGGCGCCAGTCCCACCACACAGCGGCGAAGCTTGATGTCCGGCGCACCAATCCGGCGGCGGTGAATTGGCCGGCCAGGGTGAGGGCGGACTCCAATTCGGCGGCGCATTATACGGCCAACATGTGCCGGCGAGCCAACAGGGCGGCGCCGTTTCGTACGTATCGGGCGGCGCCGTCATCGTCGGCATCGGCGCATCGGTCGGCATTGGATAATGCGGGTTACAGCCGATGGGCACCTGGCCCAAGACGCCGTTGTGCGTAACGATGAAGAAATCATAACCGGTCGTCGACTGAAAATCCTCGGTTGGATGAAACCGCACGCGAGGGTCGCTATAATCGAGGCCGCCCGCAACCGTGTGTCCATACAGCTCGAAATCACACCACACTTTCCACGGCGTTCCGTCCCGCGGATGAAAGCTATACTGAAGCTGCTCGTAAATATGCGCGCGACTCTTCGAGACGAGCCCAAACCACGATCGGTGATGCGTGTTCTTGCGATAGATGTACGACCGCATCGCAAGCGCTTCATGGATCGTGAACCCACTCGCCATCGCGCCGCTGACCAGATGCAACGTCCGCTCGCCGTGATCGGTGCTCAGCGCGATGTGAACGCTTGCGTTTCCGCCGTAGAGATCGCTACGCGGTTTCCCGTCAGCGGGCACGAAACCAACCGGATCGGCTTGCGGCGTCGCTCCATGCGTCAACCCGGAGATCAGCGGCGCGAATCGGTTATGCTGTACGTTCGCGAGATCGTTCGCTTCAACCGACGTCGTGGAGAAGGCACGGACGCCGGTGACGGCGGGATACTGACCCTGCGGATTGATCGAGCCGGTCGCGCGATCGAAAACGCCGCGTCGACCCGTTGCCGGATCGTAATCGTACCGTTGCAGCGTGTGCTGCGCGGCATCGTAAAAGTACGCCCACCACGTCTCGGCGTTGGTATCGGTCTTCGTGTAGAAATCGACTTCGTGCCCCTGCACGTTCGGTCCGGCCGCGACGTTGGGCAACCCCATCACGTCGTGCTGCGGAACGAAAACCGCGAACGCCGTATCCGCGTCGCTGCGAATCTGCGAAATCTGTTGCTCCATCGAGAGCATGCCGCTTTGCGTCGTGCTGCGTCCGTCGAGCGCGCGCGTCAAGCCGTGCATCGTCGACAGCGTCGCAACCGCGAGCGAAATAAACAACAAGATCGCAATCAAGAGTTCGGGAACCGTAAACCCGCATTGTCGTTGCATCATTGATTTACCGTCGACCCGGGAGGGGGAGCTTCGTTGTAAAGCGTCTGCTGTTCGGTCACCGAGGCCGCGTTCTGCGTCGCGGTCGCGACGGCAACGAAGGTATATACCGGCTTCGCAGGCGCGGTGGTCGTCTTCCCCGCCACCCTGCTGACGGCAATCGTGATCGTCTCATCGGAACCGCTCGGTGGACGCTTAAGCGTAACGGTCGACGTCTGGCCGACCATGCGTCCTAACATTGCATGATCGTACGCCGTCGAAGCGCGCAGATCCGCAAGTGCACTGAGCGCGTCGTCGCGAAGCCCGATCTTCGTAACTTCTTGCGTGGTCGCGTGCAACGAATTCGTAACGGCGGCCGTCGCGGCCAGCATGACGGCCGTCGTCAACGCGATCGCAAGCATGGTTTCCAATAACGAGAAACCGCGTTCGCTACGGCGCATACGGAACGTCTTTCATTTGCAGCACTCCCTCGCGGCAGGAGAAGGGCGCTTGATCGCGCCGCAGCGCATCGTCGGCGACGATAACGATGCCGCCCTCCGTGCAGCCGGGATCGGCGCGTGGATACATATTGTTGCGCGTGGGATCGTACAGATAACCGCGCAGCACACTCGCATAGCCCGAGTGCGAGAGTAGAATTGTAAACGGCCGGTCCGTCGGCCCATTCGCCGTATCCGTGAGATGAAACGTCGCGCCGACATGCTGCGTCGGAAACCCGATATCCGCAACCAGCGGCGCGGGTGCGCTTCCGCCGCCCTGTCCCGGCCCAGCGTAAGGAATCGGCCGCGACCGAAAGACGCGAATGATGCTGCTGAACCCGGTCGCATCGCGCGGATCGTTCGCAATCGTCACCGTCGCGCCGGTGGGCACCTTCGGGTCGATCACGTTCCCCGTACTCGCCGCGATGCCACGTGCCTCAACCAGCGCCGCCTGCAAAGCCAACTCCGCCGGATGTGCGCGCGGCGTCCGCGTCCCGAACGCCGTTGCGGTTGCGAGCGCGAGCATCGATAAAAGCGCGACGACAACCGTCGTCTCCAACAAAGTGAACCCGCGCTCCCGATCCATCGCACCGAAGCTAGTGCCCAGCTCCGACCTTTCGCGCCCAAACCCGATCCGAGCCCGGAGCGCGCACTCTTAACCCAAGCCCGAGGCAAGCGCAGAATGGGCCAACGCAGCATGCGCGAGCGCCTCAAGCGGGTCACCCCGGAAACCCACCCGAACCCGCTCCTCTCGTGAAAGCGCTCCTCATCCGCGGCGGTCGCGTCGTCGACCCTTCGCAGCGGCTCGATGCCGCGCGCGACGTCGTCGTGCGCGCTGGTATCATCGTCGCCCTCGGCGAGCACCTCAACGCAGCCGACGGCGACGACGCCGACGTCATCGACGCCACGAACGCCGTCGTCGCGCCGGGTTTCATCGACATGCACGTGCACCTGCGCGAACCCGGCCAAACCCACAAGGAGACGATCGCGACCGGTAGCGCGGCCGCGGTCGCGGGCGGCTTCACGGCGGTCGCCTGCATGCCCAACACCGAGCCCGCGCTCGACTCCCCCGCGCTTGTGGCCGAGGTCATCCGCATGGCGCACGATGCGGCGCTCGCGCGCGTCTATCCGATCGCCGCCCTCACCCGCGCGCGGGCCGGCAAAGAACTCGCGCCGTATTGGCGCCTGCACGATGCGGGCGCGGTCGCCTTCAGCGACGACGGCTCCGCGATCGCGAACGCGCGCGTGCTCCGGCAGGCGGCGCTCTACGCCCGCGACGTGCCGGGCGTCTTCATCTCGCACTGCGAGGATGGTGATCTCAAAGGCGACGCCGTCATGAACGAGGGCGCGCGCAGCTTCGATCTCGGCCTCGCGGGCGCACCGAGCGTCGCCGAAGACGTGCAGGTCGCGCGCGACATTCTCATCGCCGGCGATACGAAGAAAGCGTTTCATATCGCGCATCTCTCGACGGCGATGAGCACCGAACTCATCCGCTTCGCCCGCGCGCAACGCATCGCGGTGACGTGCGAAGTCACGCCGCACCACCTCTTGCACGCCGACGACCGCTTCGATGACTTTCGCGCGGATGCGAAAGTCAATCCGCCGCTGCGCCTCGAAAGCGACATCGCGGCCTTGCGCGCGGCCGTGCGCGACGGTACGATCGACGTATTCGCAACCGACCACGCGCCGCACACGCGCGAGGAGAAAGCGCAACTGCTCGCCGACGCCCCGCTCGGCTTTTCCGGGCTCGAAACCGCACTCGGCGCCTACGCGCTCGCGTTGCCCGATTTGCCGCTCGAGCGTTTCGTGGCGCTGCTCTCGACGAATCCCGCGCGCATTCTCGGCGTCTCCGGCGGCAGCTTACGCATCGGAGCGCCTGCGGACATCACGATTTTTGCCGAACACCCGTGGGTGGTCGCTGCGAGCGCGTTTCGTTCTCTCGGTAAGAACACGCCCTTCGAAGGCGTCACGTTTGCGCGCCGCGCGATCGCGACGATCGTCGGCGGCCACGTCGCCATGCGGGACGGGCGGCTGACGCCGAACGTTCCCGCCGGCGCCGCGAAATAGATCGCCGCCCGGGTGCGTTCAGTGCGTATGCGTCCTGCGGCCACCCTCGCGACGATCGTCTCCTGCGCGGCACTGCTCGCCGGAAACGCCGTGCGCGCGCAGACCTTCGCCCAAACGCAGACGACCGCGTTCACGCCGTCGGCAGATGCGATTTTCTCCTCTGCAAAAAGCGCCTGGCGCAAACGCCGCGAGGTCCCCTTCGTCGCCTACAATTTGCGTGAACGCTACGAATGGCGCAATCGCACGCATGATAACTGGTGGCAAGTGTCCTATCGCGATAGCGATCGCGCGCTCGCACTGCGCCGCATCATCGTGATGGACGACGAACGCGAGCGCCTCAAAGGGACCGCGATCGGCATTCACTTGAAGTTTCATAAGAGTGCGGCGAAGGCCGACTCGTTCGATACCAATCCCAACGCCGACGCGTTCCCGATCCTCGAACCGCAGATCGAGCCCAACGCCTCGTTCGGGCTGCTTAAACGCGAACCGAAAATGGCGCTCATCGCGCAGCCGACGCCGCGCGCGGAAGCGAGCCCCGACGCTGCCGCGACCGGCCCGTTGCCCACCCCAACGCCCGCCCCGAGCGCAACGTCATCGCCCGCTACGCCGAACACATCGGCAACCGAGAAACCGTTGCGCGAAGTGGCGCGCGTGGAAGCTGTCGCGCGCGATTACACGATCGCGCTTGCCGGCAGCGAGCACGTGCGCGGCAGCGACACGTACCATCTCTCGCTCACGCCGCTGCACAACCCACGCGTCTATCGGCTGCGCGATCTTTGGGTCGATAGCACCACCTACGCGACCGTGCAACTCGCCGTGCAAGGGCTCTTCGAAGGCAAGCCCTATGACAATGCGCGCTGGACTGTCGGCTTCGCGTCAATCGAGGGCCGCTCGTACGTGCAGCAGATTCGCACCGAAGATGCGCTGCGCTTCGGCCTCGATCGCATCGTCACGGGCTTGGAATTCGATTTCGTCGCCTACGTGTTTCCTGACGCGATCCCGGGGATGACGTTTCAGCGGCTCCTTTAGCGACAGGGTGCATAAGCTGAAACTGTAGCACGCGGGCCGACCAAGTCGGCGGCATATGAGCTATTGGCGCCAACGCCGGAGCTGAAAAAGTAGGGCAAGAAGCATGAGGCGGTGTGATCGCGCCAGGCAGCGGCGCGTTGGCTTAATTACTTGAAGCATCGTGTAAAGTGACTTCGATCGAAGAAGCCGCAAGCGCGGGCAACGTGCGCGAGCGGCGCGTCGGTACTACGCAGCGATTCGCAGGCTGCGCGAACACGCATCTGTCGAAGATCGTGCTGAATCGTGTTCGAAGTGCTTTTTGCGATCGGGAAAGGTGTACGGGTGCACGCCCACCTGCCGCGCAGTATCTTAAAGTCCCCGTCTTCGTCTCCGCGCTCATCAAAGCTTTGGCGGCTTTCAACCACGCTGGAACGCAAAAAATATGCCTTCGTGTTTCGCGTTGCAGAAATGACGAGATCGACCGCGAGAGCCTGAATCGATAGAGCCGAGAACTCGTTCATCAGCACCAACTCGTCGCATAAACGCTGGGCAGAAACGTGTGACCTTCACGTTGCCCCGCCGGTGCTCGCTCGAAGCACCTCGCCGGAACACCGCAAATGCGAAATTGCGTTTGCGTTGCGAATCCGCCAAGCTCTTCACTTCGGTTGCTTCGACTCTCTTGCGGCGGAACGGCTCCGCTTCTCCCGTGTAGTCCGGAAGGTCGATGAACTGCAAGTGGCTTTTCGCCCCGCGAGAAGCGCCCGCTACATTTCTTCCGTCGCGTCTCGATCGCGACGCATTTGTTCCGGATCGACTTCGCGCATCAATGCCGCATGCCAACGGAGGGCACTCGCAGCACCCGCGAGTTCAATGACCATCGCTGATGCCAATGGTACTCCCGGGAAGCCGCAGCGAAACAACGACACGAGGCGGCCGGCGCCGCTGAGAGCGAGGATGGAACAGAGCATCCGGAACTCCGCTGGCTGCGTTCTCAGCTGCGACGCCGATCGCCAAAGCGCGACCCCGTACCCGACCCAGATGGCACCCCAGAAGCGCACCTGGCTGTCGAGCATAGCATTCGTAACGAGCTCGTCGTCCAAAGGCACGCCGGCCTTCTTTAAGAAGGCGGCGCCGCCGACGAAGTCGAGCCCTCCGGTCGCGAAGGGCAGCACGCAGAAGGCACGGATTGCAATCTTTAGGTTGCGCATAGGAACTCGGCTTTCGCAGAAATCGGGTACCACTGGTATTGTCTTCGCTAAGTCGTAACCAGTCTTCGCCCCGGTGGAAACGTGCCAGCGTCGACCGAGGAGTTCCGCTTCGATTCTCGAGCGGAATCGTGTCCCACGATGTGGTGTACGACGTCGTCGCCCTGGCGCGAAGCGGTGTGAGGCAAGCTATGGTCGAGCGGTTTGGCATCACCGAGGGGCAGCGAATTGTAATCGTTGACGTCGGCGACAAGGACCGGTTCGTCTGTCGGCTCATACGACCGAGTTACGCTGGGGCCTTGGCCGGCATGTTCGGGACTACCGAGGAAAACGTCGCTTATTTTTGCGGCAAGCGGTTCATGTCCATGAGTTCTTGACTCACACGCCTCATCTCACGCGCCAACCTATCGATCTGGAACACTCATGGCCGCCCGGCTAAACGTCGGTCTTCCGCTATCAAACCTCCCGCACCTAAAGCGGCAGCTCACACCAGAGGTCGTGCCGATTTCCGGGGAAATTCCAAGCTAGGCCGGAGCCGAACATGAAGGCGGCGTAACTCCTTGATTGCAACACCAAAAGGAGAAACGCCGTGGAGAAATCATACCCCAACGGGTTGACC
>JAABUQ010001542.1_pt1 | contig 48938 bp, 16 predicted proteins | sample 5560001 | NCBI WGS metagenome assembly JAABUQ01 (sample SAMN10711888, study PRJNA513371) | rock metagenome | isolation source: Antarctica rocks | place: Antarctica: Victoria Land, Finger Mt nord | collected 2015-12-18
TGAGGAGGGGGCTGAGGAGGGGGCGGGTGGAGGCGGGGGGGACGTATGTTTCGTGGGCGTGGGAGGCCATTAGGGAGGGTGGTTGGTGGTGTCGGTGGGGAAGGAGGTGGTGCTTGGAGAAGGAGTGTGGGATGGGGATAAGTGGTAGGATTCTGGGAGGAGGGGGGGATGGAGGAGGTAGGGGGGAGAGGTGCTGGGAGGATGGTTACTGTTGGGAGGGCTGAGAAAGGGGAGAAGATGAGAGAAGATCTGATGTGAAACATTCTCAAACTCGCCGCATCCGGCGACGCGCCTTGCATGGATTTGTACTCATTGGATATGTGAGGGCTTGACCTAGATCTTGATACGAGATTTCGCATTTTAGTCTTGGATGCAGAAGTCAGGTTTCGAAGTCCAAGGAAGGCCTGGTAGAACCCACGACTATGCGGCTTCTGCGCGGAAAGACGGTGAATGCTTATGACAAGCGTCACACACGACCCTTTGCGCCCCAGAGCTCCCCACCGCCGGCGCATTGTCCGATCCGAACTCCGAGCGCATCTCCGGAAATCGGGCCCACGCAGGGAATTCGTACCCTTCCAGAATCCAAAAACCGGGTGAGTATTTTGTCCGTTCTCTTGCCCGTCGCAGTCAGCCGCACATGGATGAAACGGACTTGACATCGCAAGGAATCGCCGGAATAGGTAAGTGTTGCGGGACTGCGGTCCCTTGCATGACCCTAGCCAGGGCAAAATAAGCTGCACGTTTGGGCTTGCCGAGGATCAGGATCAATGGCCGACAGGATACACGACTTGTCCACAGCAGGACGACACTGGTGTCAGTGCCGAAATACGTTTTCCTCCGCGTAAGCCTTGTATCGCGCAAGGACATCCGTCCACGCTAGCCCCTTGCCATTTTCCCGTTGCGCATTGAAGCAGTAGTGGGACGCAATCGCGTGGCCATTCATTACCGCATCTGTCTTCCCATTAGCATATCCACAATCCCGCACCACACCATCATGTAGGACTCACGTCTTCCCAATTTCTTCGGTAGATCAACCGTAAGGTACTGCTCATCGTCCCTCGGAAACGGCAGGTTATCCACCACGTCGTCACCCCAAATGGCGATCATATTGATGCTCAAGCGCTCGTACTGGTAGTCCCAGATGCCGAAGTTGTAGCGCCCGAGCTCGTTCTTCTCGAGGTTCTCGAGAAAGGAGTAATGTTCCTGGGCCGCGATGGCCCAGTTGTTCCAGCCAGGACCAGCCGCCGAATATGTGGTCGTGGTGATGGGCGTTCCGTCGAGGGTGAAATCCGGGCCTAAGGGGAGCCAGCGATGGTTCTCGTAGGGAGCGTCGAACCATTCGTGCCGGTTGAAGAGGGCGTTCTCTTGCCACTCTGGCAGCTCGGATGCTCGCCATGAGGCGGAGAGATTCTCTGCTGGTGGTAGGAAATCGGGGAGATATGGATGGATGGCGCCGAGGTGGTAGTGGACCCAAGAAAGCGCGGGATTGTTGATGCCGTTGGCGGAGACAAGTAAATATTCTGGATGATCGCGCTTCGTGGCGACGAGCTCGGTGATGGTAGAGTTGTCAATGAACACCTAGACCGCACGTGAGAATGAGTTGTGAAAAGAAAAATTGTGTATGCAGATAGCAAAAACAGCTGTCGAGTACATACCACGTCATCGTCAATTTTGAGGTACATTTTCCCTCGTTCGAAAAGCTCCCACGTCAGACCAAAGTTGAGACCCTCCTGACCATTGCGCTTCTTGTAGCTCTTCGAAGTAGTGATCAACCACTCAAGCCATTCCAAGTCATCCTCGTCGCTCGTCCTGACCACAAACAATACTTCATCCAGGAGCCCACCATTTTCTTTGAGGTTTCGCTAAATGCATCAGCACTGAGTCTCGATGATTATTTGCTAGGATAAAATACCCTCAAGTAGCAGTCCAGGATCTCCACGCTCGAGCGCCTACCATAGAACACCACCCCAACAGTCTGAAAGTCTTTGGGTAGTGCGGGAATAAAGATCTCCGGTTCACGAGCGACGCCTAACAAACGTGGTGTCGGCAGGGTGCGTCTGAGGCCAGAGAAATGGATTCCCACAATCAGCAGTATCGCTATGAGGAGCGTCGCTAAGCTCAGCCATTTGATTAGAATAACATAGCTTGGACGTCGGCGCCAGGGCTTCTCCGTCAAAGGCGTATATCTTACGTGCTGGAAGAGGGGGAGCACCATTGTCGATGGTCATGTAAGTGCCAATAACAAGACGTTGCAGGCGTCTCTTTTAAGGATAATAGTAGCAATGGCAAAGCATAAGAAACGGTAATGAAAGGAGGAATAAGGACTAGGAGTCAGCTCAGCAGGGCTGAAGCACACTGGCTGACCGCCTTTCATAGGATTGATGCAATGAAGGATTTGCTCAGCCAATTCACACTCAAGAGTGTAGCCTGTAAGGGGAGACGCTTACAGGCTACGTATGTTCCGAGGCGCAAATCCTTGGCGGAGGATTTTCCCTTAGGAATGTGACAATCGCACCTGCAGCTTGGAGTCTGAACAAAAGATGCCTTCTTCAAGACGTGACTATAGTTGAAGAGAATCGTCCTTACCAGACATGAATGTACAGATGCAACAAGGCAGACAACGCCGGGACAACAGAAACGTACCAAAAGACTTATTGCAGTACCGCCTTTCTATCATTTCAGCCTCTTAATTTGGATATTCCTGCAGGGTTTCAGCGGTCCGTAAGCTCCTACAGGATGACCACATAGCCGGCAAATCCGCCTCGTTTTGGCCAGTACTGTGCAATTACTACCAATCATCGCACGTATCACGTACTCGGTAGACGCCTAGAACGAGAAGACCTTCTTCTTCACAAGGCACCGAATCGCCTGTCGATCCTTTTGTCATATTGACTCTCGACGCGCAAGGTGCCCCAACCATGGCCAAGTCTGGAAGCGGGCTGAAGTGCGCTGGCGATGGGTGTCCACTGGAGAGTGTACGATGTGCCTCGCGAAATGTGATCGATACTATCTTGAGAGCTTTATGTACTGTGCTGGCCGACCCTACCCAAGCCCCTCAACTTCCCAAGGAACGGCACAGTCTGTAATGTTTCAGGTTGTGTGGAAAGTGTATGGCTTATCCAAATTGCTAGCCACTGGTCAAAGGTACCGTGGCCTCGTATCGTAACGACCACGGCCTCGTTCTTGATCTTGTGTTCTTTGTATCATTCCATAATAGCCGCATTGACGAAGGTCGTGCTTCTCTGCGCTCTTCGCCATCTCTGCGGTATGGTTCGCCCTAGAATCACGGACACTGCCATATCAATCGAGTCCTTCCACCCTCCCCAGGCTCCGAGGATCGCTTCATGCGCCCTCCCGACTCTATCATACACCCACTTCTCTTGACCATACCCAACGTGTATATGACCAAAAATTTTAAGCTAGGGTTGCACCCTTGCCACCTCTTTTGCTAATGATGGACAGCCTAATTTCTTTATGCCTCTGTTATCGAGGTGGCCCCAGGGTGGGCCGTGCGTCAGAAGGATGTCTGTATTCAGTGGTATACATCCTCTTCAAACATCATTTCCTCCCAGATACTGGAAAGCTGACAGGCCGTATTGAGGTGTAAGTGGGGAACCAAAGATATTGATGGTGCGCCCGTCATTACCAAACGTGAGGCTAGTAGACGTGTTTTGTACGTAGGCGATGCTTCCCCAATCAAGGCCATCCGCGACCTTTGGTCGGTCTTCCCTGCTGGCAAATGCAGAACCTAAAACTTGCTGCCACCTCTCCGGATGATGTCGTTGAAAGTCTGGATCAAGAAGTAGATCGTGATTTCCCGCAATGACCTTGTACTTGTGCGGTTGCTGAGCCAGCCAGGTCAATTGTGCCTGCAATTCCCGGAACGTGCCCCATTCTGTAAGGTCGCCGGCGTGGAGTAGGAGATCGCCATCTGGAAGCGGGGGTTGCGTGCCGTGGGTGTCAGAGATGCAAACGACGGTAATGGGGATGGCCGGAGCCGGTGTTGGGGGCGGTGGGCGGTGGAGAGACCGAAGCTTTGCGGCGCAAGATCTAAGGCGCTGGTGAGGAAGCTGGACCACGGACACAGTTCGGGATTTCGTCGCTCCTCATCGGGACATCCTATTCGCCTGTAACTTGGAAACTTCGGATTGAAGCCTGGCTGATGAGTGACACCGGAAGACGGAGCGGAAATCAAGCGGTGGCTTGGCATTCTTGGCAATGTTTCCGGCACTGAAGTAAAGCAGCCCCTATTGTGCAGAACTTTTATATTGCAATGTTGGTATATTTTGCCTCAGTAGTCAGACCCTATGGAATAATTATTGTAAGCGTGCGCTACCTACGTAGCAACATAAATGTAATGCAATGCGAAGCGACACTTCTTTAATCAACAACGCACTAAAAACTAGCACTCGCTTACAATAATTATTTTATAGAGTCTAAGAGCAAAACTCTATAATCTAATCAAAACTTGCTCGAACGCAATTCTTAACAATCTAATAACTTAAGAACTTAATAGCTTAACGCAATGCAATACTAAAGATTGATTTGAATCTCTTATCTATTAGTGCTTTTTAATGCGCAAGTTCTACTCTCTTAGTACAATGCGTAATGTGTAGTGCAAACAATATATATCGCAAAGTACTTGAAAAAGTATATTTAAAGTAATAACAATACAATGCTACAATTATATTGCATACAATTAATACAAAGTCTTCTTTAATATTATAATTAGCTTCGAGCAAAGCAAACAAGTTATCAAATACGTAATTGTTTCGTAGTTGTACGTTAAAGTTGTAATAAAATTTAAACTTTTTTGCTTTAATGCTATTACAACTATATAGAATACTATTATATAATATTTCAATTGTTACTTAACAAAGCATATTAAAATCTAGCGACAAACTTAACTTAATTAATATAAAATATTGTAATTAAATTACTATTGTACGACAAATATAGAATTGTAAATATTAAAAACGTAATATAAGTGTTTTTGATATATTATTACCAAGATTAATGTTAGAATACTCGAAAATCGAAGTTTTGTTCTTAGATCTAATGCAAAATAAAAAACATTCTACTAAAAGTAATATTCTATTGGATTTGACACTAGTATGCGGTTTAGTATCAAGGCAGAATAAGCATTAGGTCTAAGTACTGAGGCAAGGTATATTTGAGTACGTTACTCGTGAAACTTTATTGACAAACCTGTCTTCTATCTTCTAATTAGTTAGAAGCAATATCGCCGGCTTTCGTACTAATTCGTGCGAACATTGGCCGATATCAGGACGATTAACTCCACTAAATGTACGCCATAGCTACTTCACTATCAGTGGACTACTGCGAGCGTTGGGCAACCTCCTTTCCCTTCACCAGCTTCCCATACTTCTCTGGCCATCGCCCCAAGTCCCACTCTACAGCCTTTCTCATATTCGCCTCTCTGTCTACGACAGCAGGATTATACCCCAGCCGTTCCCTTGCCTTACCGATATCATAAGTGTGATTCGTTATCATATGACCAATATACAACAGACTGATCATCAAGGGTGGCCGCACTCTCCCTAAGGTGCAGAGATAAAAAGCCCAATCAATGCCGTTGGCAATTCCAAGAGCCAGCCACGCAGGTATCACCGTCACCTGATCTTCGGTGGTCTCGTCCCCCGCAATGCGCCATACTATGCGCGCGAAGGTCCAGAAGGGGAGGGGTGAGCCGTCGGTGATGAAGAAGGCCTCACCATCCACTTTTACGCTGGGCGCCGAGGAGTAGGAGCCGGCTCTGGCAGCAGAGTCGAGTAGTTTCTGGCCAGCAAGGAGATGCGCCTTGACCGCGTTGCCGACATAAGTTGGTTCGACCATGTTTCGATTGTTGCCAATCTGGACCTTGGTTCTCCCTTGCGAGGCGATTTCTAGCATGCTGGGGATGAATGAGTTGTCGCGATCGCCGTACATGACCGAGACTCGGAGGCTTGCTGTGAGCAGTCCGTTTCCTCCTTGGAGGTCGATGGGGCAGTTTGCTTCGCGAACGATGGTGTCGGCCAAAGCCTTGGATTTGAAGTAGGGAAGCGTGTTTGATCCATGGTCCCACAGTGGCACAGGCTACTGCTTTAGGGACTCAGAAACAGGCAAACAAGGCCTAAATAGGCCATCTTTATATATACAAGAGGTGTTTGATTATCGGCCACCTCGTAGCATCTTATCGCCACCTATTAGGCGTACAAAAGAGATCGTCAATAACATAATGTTATCGAAAGAATTACTAAAATTGTTTCGAAGTTAACTAATTTTCTTCTATCTAAACAACAAAAGCAAAAGAAGTAGAAAAACAAATCAAAAAAACAAATGTAATAAAAAGAGAAAAAGACAAGTACAATAAACAATTATTATACTAAATAGGATAACAAACAATCAAGTACAACTTTGTTAATTTTCTTGTTCTTAATAGTATCATTGTTGAATTAAGTTAAACACATTTTTTTTTATTTAATTCAAGAATTCGAATAGACTTCTTTGTTTAACTCGAAGCTAAATTAATTAATTGCGCTACGCAAACTAGTTTAAATCGAGTAATTCTTTTTCTATTTAAAAGCACGCTAAATTTTCTATAGAACAACGTAATTTTGATAAAATACGTATAAAATACAAGAAAGTTATAAGTTTTTTAAAATTTAAGATTTTTTAAAGTTAAGCTTCTCGAGCCCAATTACTTAGCGATTTCCTCGCGAAATCGAATTCAACAATTAGGCTAGTTCTTAATACTAGTTCTTTTATTATATAAAACTTTACTATTGCTTTAAAATCTAGAAACAAACAAACTAATTCTAAATAATTTATTCTTTATATATATAAGAAATATTTAATTATTAATTATCTTATAATATCTTATTGTTGTTTATTAGATATACAAAAGAGATTAATAATAATATAGTATTATCGAAAAAACTATTAGAATTGGTTTAAAATTAACTAACTTTCTTTAAATTTTAAAATATTATTATTAAGAGAAAAAAATAAGAATTAGTAATTCTAATAACAACGCAAAATTTGCAAAATTAGATTAATATTAATTTTAATATAATAAAAACAAATATTAGACTTCTATTAATCTAAAAGTATTATTATAGTTTTAACTATACTAGAACTATGTATTTTTGTAATTTGTTTTGCAATAAAGAAAGTAACTAATATAGTATTTATTGTATTCTAAGATCTAAAATCTAACGCAAAAAATATTAATAATTCTTTTTTTGTTAAAAATATTTTGTTAATATTAAATAGAAATTTATTAAAACAATTAAAAATTATTGTAAATATTTTTTTAGACTAATTGCGTCGATTTAAGAAATTAAGTTCGATTTAAAAAATTAAATTAAATCTTAACAATTTAATTTAAATTAAATTAAAAGTCTTAATAATTTAAATTCTAAAATTAAAATTAACAATTCGATTTATTCTAAACTTTAAATCGAAAATTAAATCGAAAAATTAAATCAAATTGTTAAAACTACTATTTTTAGTAATAATTTAATTATTTTTAGTAACAATTAATTAATAATTTAATAGAAATAGTTAATCTATTTAAATTAATTAATAAATATATTAGAAATTTCTTTTTATAAATATATTACTACTAAGTATTATCTAGTAGTTAATAAAAAATCTAAATTTATATTCAATTTATATTATTTTTAGTATTCTTAATATTCTTAACAATTCAATTCGATTTCTAATATTAAAATCGAAAAATTAACTTAATTTAATTTATTTTAATTTTAAAATAATTAAAATCGAATTAGTTTTCGATTTAATTTCTAAAGTTAAATTGTTAGTTTAAGTTAATTCTAGCAATTGAAATCGAAGATTAAATTAATAATTAAGTTAAGTTTTTTTAAAAAGATAATAATACAATTAATATTATTAATAATGATAGTCTTAAAAATAATATTTTTGCGAAAAAGATTTGTTCTCGAGATAAAGATATTAAGTCTAAATTTATTTATTAACAATTTAATAAATAATCTAGTAATAAATTAGTTAATAAATTTTGTATTATTTAGATTATATAACTTTTATATAAATTTGTTAATTTATAAAAATTCTATAAAAATTCTATAAAAAATAAGATACAATATAATATCTAATTGTTTAGAGATATTAAATATAGAAAAAATAATTAATAGAATATTGCAAGTAATTGCTTTGCACTTACAAAAATATTATTACTATAACAATATTTAGTTTTATATATAATATAAAGCAAAAAAAATCTTAAAAGTAGATTGATCGTCAATTTAATATTTGGTTTCAAAATTGAAATGAAATCGAATTGTCAAGAAATCGAATAAAATTAAATCGCTTAAAGAAGCTAGCTTATTACTATAATAAGTTTAACTTAGTCGAAAAGTTACTATTTTAAGCAATTTGATTCTAAAAAAATTCGAGAAATCAAATCTTAATGTTCTTACGTAATATTTTTGGTTTCTCGCGATTAATCTACTTAAAAGCAATAAAGTTAAAGTAGTTTCTATTAATATAAATAAAGTAAAGATTAAAAATATATTCTTTTATTATTTTTATCTTAATATAATTAAAATCTAAGTAAACAATTTGACTAACAATTTTTTAAATAATAATAAACAAAGAATTGCAATTAAGATATAGACAATAATACTTTATATAATTATTAAAAATTGTAAAATAGAAATCTCTTATAGTTGTAACAAATTTTTATTAATAAAAAGAAAATTATATTTCGATTTAAAAATATTTCGAAGTATTAAAACTTTAAAAAGTCGCAAGAATTTATTTATTAAAATATATTAATTATAAATATTTATTAACAATAGTTTTGTACTTATTGTGTAAAAACAAATTAATTTATTTATTTAACTTAAAGTTTATTTAGATTGTCTCTATTAATATATTATTAAAAGTAAGAAATATTGCAATATTTCTTAATAAAGTTATAAAACTATTACAAATAAAGTTTTTATTAGAATTAACAATAATAATATTATTATTATTATAAATAATTATTTTATTATTGCAAAGATAAAACAACTAGAAACAAAAAATATATTGAATAATTAATGTAATTGTTAAGTTGAATCGAACCTTTTTTCTCAACTCGTCTTATTCTCTTAAATCTCGTAGAATTGAATTAGAATTAAGACGCGAACTCGATCTTAGAATTATATTTCGTCGAATTAATATCAAGAACTTAAGCTAATTTCGTCGTATTAGCATTCGCTTATTTCATCTTATCTTATCTACGCGCTAACTCGATTAAACTAGCGCAAGAGTTTACGCTAATTATATGCGATTAACGTAAATTTTGCGCTAGCTTAATCGAATTAGCGCGTTACGTAACGTTATGTAATCGAGTAAGTCGAATTAAACACTTGACGCGCATTCTTCGTTCGTCTCACTCTATTGGGCTAGGAAATTTGCTCAACTCTAAAATCAAGATTGAGCAAGTTAATTCAATCGAGTTGAAACTCGACTCGACAATTATACTAAGAATAATTCTTATCTTATATATATTTATATAAAAAGTTCTTTGTTTAATATAAGTCGAATAATATTTACTAAAGATATTTAGTAATTATTTGTATCTTATAAATTGAAAATATTTATCTATATATAAGAGATTAATTATAAGACAAAGTTTTGTAAAATCTTAATATTATTTTATTGCAACAAGAAGTAATAATATTGAACTAAATCTTTTATTATAAATATAATAATATAATAATAATATATATTCTTTGTTTAAAAAAATATAAAATACTAAGAAATTTATAATATAAAACAATTATTTTAGCGCAAAAAGATAGAAAGTCTACTAAAATTTCTACATTTTACTATAAAAAAATATTTATTATTATTGTTACAATAATAAGATTACAAGTTTGTTACAACTTTACAAAAAATAAATATATTTTTATTATTTTGCTATTAAACCTAATATTAAGAAACTTAATTATAATATTTATTTATTTCTTCTTTTTATTATTTTGTAATTTTAGAAAATTTTAAATTTTATTTTATTATTTTTAATAAAGAGCAAAGTTAATTAATAACAAAAATACAATAAAGAAATTATTTAAATAATAAAGAAGAATATATTATTTAAAAAAAAAAGTATTTAATATAAAGTTTTTGCAAATAATTTAAAAGGAAATAAGATAATTTATAATTTAAAAAGAAGAAAATTCTTGATATAGAAAATATTGTTTTATTAAAAATCTAGTAGTTATTAATTAAATATTGCTATCAAAATATATTTAAAGATATTAATCGAATTTTCTTTAGAAAGTATTATTTTATATTCTTATATAATTAAGACAATTATAATATTATTTATTACACTATATTTTAAAACTTCTTAATTGCAAAAAATATTATTATTAACAAAGATATTCTTAGAGAAGAAAAAAATTGTAAATATATCTTCATTTACTATTATATTTTGATATAAGATCTAGAAATAGATATATATAAAAATTGGATAAAAACGCAATTAATATAATTAGATAATTAGCTTGCAATTGCTTATTAATATTAATAATAAAAATATTAGATATTTTGTTTATAAATTAATTGCAAAAACCCGAATTTATTATATAACTTAATTCTATAATATTAGATTAAAATTCTTAACAATTAAGCAAAAGAATTTGTTTTAAGTAAGTTAATTTAGTAGCTTAATTTATTAATCTTAATAATTCGATTTTATACTAAAAATTTAAATTAAGTTTTAATTTTAACTTTTAAAATTGAAATTAAATCTAATAATTAGTTTATTTGTTTATAAAGAAGAAATATATGAATATATAAAAAATATACAAGCTAATATAATTAATTTTAACATTTTACTTAATTATATTAATAAGCATAGAAATAAAATATCTATTAGAATATTAATTAAAATATCTATATATTACAAATTGCGTGCTAATAGATACTATTTGTTGCGCATTGCTCTTTACAAGATAATTAGAAAGAAAAAATCTATCGACAAAATTAAGATAATTAAGATAACTTGATTCTTAAATATCTCAAATTTAGAACTAAGATAATTAAGACAATTAAAATCTTAAACATCTTAAACATCTTAAATTTCAAATAATAAAAAGATATATAACATTCGAATACGACTTCTTTATAAATTGTGTTCAATTTATCTTAAGTCTTTACTTATTGTTACTCTAATTTATTAAATTATCTATAAAGATTTATTAAATATAAGATTTTTTATAGTTGCAACTCTTGTTATTAAGTAATTGCTTATATTGTTTAAAGATATTTATAAATCTTTTTAATAATATAACTCTCTTTAATATCTTTTACGAAACTATTAGCATAACATTTTGAATATTCTAAAAATATTTATATTAGATTAATACGTCTTTATCTCGAGTACTAGTTTAACAATATTACGTTAATTAACAATTAATAAAGATAACAAAATAAGAATTAACATATCTAACGTCTACTATAAAGATTGTATCGATCTAAAAAACTAATTTATGCAAATAAATATTTATTTTATCTTCTATTTTGTTTTAGCGAATTAAAAAACAATTTTTGTATTAACATTTTTTAGAGAAAGAGCTTAGTATTAACTTAAGTCAAATTTACGCAAGTATTTAAAGAATTATAACGAGAATTCTCGTACAATATTTATGAATTTCAACAATCTTAAGAAAGAGCTTCGAAGAATCTTTGAAACATTTAACAAGAAACAAATTGCAAAAAGAATAATTTAGCATTTAATTTAACGAATCTTTGCAATAGATTATATAGCAAGATTTTAAAAGTATATCAATTTTATTAAGTAAAACAATGTTGCATTTATAATGATGTTTCGATAAAATCTTAAGAATAATCTTAAGAACAAAATTATGCGCAATAACAAATTTATTAACAATATATTCGATTTTATCGAAATAATTATTAATCTTAATAACAAACTATATAAAAGAGCTATAAAAAAACAATACGATTAATTTTATAAAAGAGTAGAAATCTTCTTTAAGTTAACAATCGAATATTAGTAGAAAAAATCTTGTTCTAATTAGAAATGTAGTAATTTAAACTATTGTAAACTTGTATCTATAAAATTAAATTTTATTTAACAATGCAAAAAGAAGAACTTTAGAAGAAAGCAAGATAACAAATTTTTAAAAACGTGCTATTTATATAACAAATCGAATTGCTTTGCAAGAGATTATCGATTACAAAACTTAATAAATTGTTAACAAATCAATATTATATTAAAAGAAATACTTGATAATTAGAACAATATTAGAAAGCAAACCGATATAAAAATAAATACTCTCAAGACTAAATTAAATAACAATTACTATTTAATAAAGAACTTAAATTAATTATAGAAAGTTCTAAATAAAATATTATTAGACAAGATACTCGCATTTATGTAGGATGTTAATTAAGTACTTTAGAAAATTATTGTATTATAACTCAATTATCAATTTAAACAAAAAGTATAATTAAAAGAATTTTTACAAATGTATAAAAGACATTACAAATTATCTCGAGACTTTAATTAGTTTATCGAAGATTATAAACAAATGCAAGAAGAAATTAAAAAGCAATATTATTATAGAAAAAATTATATTTGATATTATTATAAAATAACTAAATCTTACAATATATATAGATTTCAATTAAACTATATATTATAACAATATATACTAAACTTATCTAGAAGAAAAACAAGATGTTAATTGATTTTCGAAGAAGTTAAAGTTAACAATTTAATAACAAAAGAAAGTTTAATGTAAATAGACGCTTAAAGTAAAAGTTACAACGCAAAAATAAAAATAAAGTTCAAATTTCTTAACAAAGAACATATTAAAGAAATGCAATATATTAGCTTAATAATAGCAATTAAAACTTAACAACGTATGCACAATATTTTATTAAATTAATTAAGATTAAAAATTATTAACTTATAATGATAATTGATTTTAATATAATAAATAATTTTATAATCAAAGCTCTTGTAAATAGAGAAGAATATTTGACTTAAAAGAAATCTAACGCTTACAATCTAATAATTGTAAATAAAAATCTATTACTTGCAAAAAATAGAAGAGTAAATAAAGAAACAAAACTATTATCGATAACTATTTAACAATATTACAAGAAACTAATTTTTAATATAATTAGAATAATTACTTACAATATTGTTCTAGAAATGTCTTAATTGAAGCAACACAACTTAGAAGTTAACTAAAATATACAAATACTTAAATTTGCACAATATAATTACGCAATTTATATTTAATTTATATATTAATAGTATTCGATAATAGATAAGAAATTGAATCGAAACTTGATTGCAAGTAATAAATTTGCATTCTCGCAAAAAAATAATCTAATAAAGTTTAACTTAATAGATATTAACAAAAATTAGTTAGATTACAAAGTTAAAGTAAATAAAGAAAATTGCGAATCTTCTAAGAGTTCTAAATTATATAATGTAATAAGAAAATTGCTAAAGTATATATTACAAATATATAATAGTTAAAAGCATCTTTTTTAGAAAAAGAAAATAATCGAAATTTTATCTAAATATTAATTGTAAAATTACGAAATTAAATTTAAATTAAATAAGCAATTTACGTTTAAATTTATATATGCTTTATTCGAGAAGAAATTAGAAATACTTCGCGAATATCTTAGAAAACCAAAAAAAAGAATTTATTAAAAAAATTCAATTATAAATAGAATACTCGATTCTCTTTGTATTTAAGAAGAATGAAATTCTTTATTTATATATTAATTATCGAAAGCTAAACAATATTACAATAAAAAATTGATATTTATTATTTAATATTAGCAAACTTTAGAATCGATTGTTCAAAACAAAGTATTTTATTAAATTAAATTTACAAGAAACGTACAATTAAATTAAAATAAAGATAAAGAAAGAGTAAAAGATAACTTTTCGCACACAGTATAAATTATACAAATATATAATAATGTTGTTCGAACTTATAAACGTCTTAACAATGTATTAGAAAATAATTAATAATATATTACAACAATATTTAAATTAATTTGTTATAATATACTTGAACAATATTATAATTTACTCAAATATCTTAAAAGAATATATAAACTATATTTTCAAAGTACTAAAATATCTAAATAGAAGAAATTTATATTTCAAATTAAAGAAATACAAGTTTTATCGAAAAGAAGTTAAATTTCTTAATTTTGTTGTTAAACAATATAGAATACGCATAAATTTTAAAAATTTACTAGCAATCAAAAAATGAAAATTATCTATTAATGTTAAGAAAGTTTATTTTTTTTAGATTTTATAAATTACAATAAGAAATTTATTAAGAACTATTTTGTTAATATATTATTACTAACAAATCTTACAAAGAAGAAGACGTTATAAATATAGAAATTAGCAAAAAAAAATTATTTTAAAATCTTAAGTTAAAATATTTAAAGAAATTAATACTAAAGATATATAACTTACAATTGTTAAGCAAAATTAAAACTAACATATTAGATTTAATTATTGACATATATTTTAATTAAGAGTATAAAGACATATAATATTCAATAATATATTTTTTGAAAAAACTTTTGTTAATCGAACAAAATTATAATATTTACGACAAAAAGTTACTTATTATTGTAATTTTTCTAAAATTAAAAAAAGATATATTAAAGAATTATTAGAACTTACAATTCTTATAAATTACAAAAATTATTTATACTTTATTATTATTAAATAACTTAGCAAAAGATAAGCAATAATTAAAATAACTCGAACAATATAAGTTTAAGATACAATATATATTAGACAAAGATAATAATAAAGCAGACGCACTTAACAAAAGAAGTAATTATATAAAAATAAAGAAATTGTTTAATTATAACATATTTAAAATTAACAAAAACAAATTACTAGTAGCAAATAAATACTAGTGTGATCGTTAAATTGAGTTGAACACTTTTTTCTCAATTTAATTTACTCTCTTGAATCTCGTAGAATTAAGTTAGAATGAAGACGCGAATCCAATTCTAGAGTCGAATTTCGTCGAGTTAATGTCAACAACTTAAGCTAACTTCGTCTCATTAACATTTGCTTATCTTATTGTATTTTATTTATGTGCTAACTCGATTAAGCTAGCGCAGAATTTACGCTAATCGCATATAATTAGCGCGTTACGTAGCGTTACGTAATTGAATGAGTCGAGTTAAACATTCGACGCGCATTCTTCGTTCGTCTTATTTTGTTAAACTAGAAAATTTGCCTGATTTTAGAATTAGGATTGAGCGAGTTAACTCGATCGAATTGAAATTCGACTCGACGATCACGCTAATAAATACAAGCTAAATATTATATTACAAATACTTAAATATAATAAAGAAAAGTTTTTAATAAAGAAAAAAAAACTTCAAATATCTATCCACAAAATCGACAAATATATAAAAGAATATTATAATAAATTATTGCAAGAATACTTAAAAGTAACTAAAATTCTTTAAGCTCTTATATTAGTATTATTAGTTTTCTTAAATAAAATAAGTTGTTAAGATATATATTAAACAATATCTTAATTGTTAGCAAAACAAATATAATCTATATATGAACTATAACGAAATTTAATATTAGAAATTATCTAAATTATTATAAGATAAAGTTAAAATAAACTTTATTATCAAATTGTCTAAATTAACAAACTTAGTAACTAAAGATAGATAAACTTTAATACTAATAATAATTGACAAATTTATTAAGTATTTATATGTTATTGTATGCAAAGAAAAGTTTATAGCAAAACAACTAAAATATATTGTATTAAATTAACTTATATAATATTATAATATATTCAAAGAATTAATTAGCAATAGAGACAAGCTCTTTACATCTAATTATTATAAAACTCTTTTATTAATGTTAAAAACAAGACTTAAAATATTTACTATCTATTATTCGATTATAAATAATTAGATAGATTATACAAATTAGAGTCTAAAGCAATATCTAAGATATTACATTAATAATACTTATAACAATTGAGTATTATCTTTATTTATAACACAACTAATATTAAATGCAAAGATTTCGAATATTACTAAGATAACTTTATTCTTTGTTAACTATAATAAAGAATTTAATCTCTTTAAAAAAGAGCGAAAGCATTTATTAACTTAATTAATTATCAAAAGAATAGCAATATTAAAAAAAATACACAACAATATCTTAAAGATACAAGAAAAGTCGATTAAGTATTAGAATAAAAAACAAAAAACAACACCTTAATTAAAAAAGAAAAATAAAATATATTTTGTCGACAAAACATTAGAAAACAAAAGAGTAAATAATAAAGAATCAAGAGTAATATTAAACAAAACTTTAAGTATCTCTTTAATATATTCGATGTCTTTCTTGTTATTCTTAATCTTTAAAATATTCTTCGACTCTATATTATTTATATTTTTTAGACAATAAAGTTAATATTTTCTTTGTTTTGTCTTTTGCGCAATTTTTAAGCGCAATTTTGTTATTTTATAATTTAGCTTTTTAGTCTTCTAAATAGCTTTATTTATTTTTGGATAGTTAAAAGTTAAATTATATTTTCGATTCTTTTGATAATACTTTTTACACTTAAGATATTTTTTATTTATTTGACAAAATACGTTAAATAAAATATAGACTCGACAAGAACGCATTGTAAGAAAAACGTATTTATAATAATAATTAGCAACAAAATTGCAATATTATTTAGTAATTAGCTTAATTAACATAATAAGAAAGAATAGATAATTTTAAAACAAAAATTCTTAAAGAGAAAAAATAATATTACGAGTTGCGTGTTAATAAATACTATTTGTTGTATATTGCTCTTTACAAGATAATTAAAAAGAAAGAATCTATCGACAAAATTAAAATAATTAAGATAACTTAATTCTTGAATATCTTAAATTCAAAATTAAGATAATTAAGATAATTAAGATTTTAAATATTTTAAATATCTTGAATCTTAAATAATCAAAAGATATATAATTTTGGAATGCGAATTTCTTATAAATTGTGTTTAACTTATCTTAAGTCTTTATTTATTATTACTTTGATTTATCGAATTATCTATAAAGATTTATTGAATATAAAATTGTTTATAATTGCAATTCTTGTTATCAAGTAATTGCTTGCATTGTCTAAAGACGTTTACAAATCTCTTTAATAGCATAATTCTTTCTAATATCTTTTATGAAAGTATTAGCGTAATACTATATTATTTTTTCATTTTTCAAGAATTAACTAATTGCAAATTAAACTTGTTTGTTAATATTAAATTATATAGAAAATCTTTTAATATAAAGATTAAAGATTTTGATATATTTATTAATAAAATAAATAATAAATTAGTTAATACTTATTATCTATTAAGATAATAATTAAAATTGTAATTTTTCTAACAAAATATATATATATATTTATATTTGTACTTAAATTCTTTGTTATAATTGTTAATCTTTATATATTATTAATAGATATTATTGTAAATAATTTATTACTTATTAAAAATAAGTATTAGAGAATTCTTTAATAAAATAATAACAAAATAAAGTTTTTGCGCAAATATTAACAAAAAGAATTCGAATAACTTCTTAGATATATTAACAAATCTTTGTTTTGTTTTTAAAAACAATATTTAATAAAGAAAAATATCTTAATAAAAATTAATAATACAAGCAAGAAATTTCTTATAATAGAATTTAATAAAAATAAAGATTTTATAATCTAATATAACTATTAAAAAAAAAGTAATTATTTAAAGAAATTTTAATTTTATCAAAGTTTAAAAAGTAAAACTAATAATAATATAAATATATATATCGAAATTACAAATTAAATTATTAAGATTTTTTATATTAAAAATATTAATTTTTTCGAATATAATTATAGAAAAAAAATTAATAATAAATCTTATAATATCTTGATATTTAATCTATTATCAAAGATATCTTTAAAATAATAACAAAAAATACTAGAAAATATCCTAATTATAATATTGAAACTAAATAAAATATTGTTATAAGTTGCGTACTAATAGATACTATTTGTTGCGTATTGCTCTTTACTAGATAATTAGAAAGAAAAGATCTACTAATAGAATTAAGATAATTAAGAAGACTTAGTTCTTAAATATTTTAAATTCGAAATCTAGATAATTAAGATAGCTTAATTCTTAAATATCTTAAATTCGAAGTTAAGATAATTAAGATAACTAAAATCTTGAATATCTTAAATATCTTGAATTTCAAATAATAATAAAATTAGTCAAATTGTCGTGCTCGATTTCGCGGGGGAATCGCTAAGTAATTGGGCTCGAGAAGCTTAACTTTAAAAAATCTTAAATTTTAAAAAATTTATAACTTTCTTGTATTTTATACGTATTTTATAAAAATTAGACCGTTTTATAGAGAATTTAGCGTGCTTTTAAGCAAACAAACAATTACTTGATTCCGACGAGTCTACGTAGCGCAATCAATTAATATAACTTTGAGTTAAACAAAAAAGTCTGTTCAAATTCTTGGATTGAACAAAAAAAAGTGTTCGATCCGATCCAACAATTATACTAAAAAAAAAATAGTTTTCGAATGCAACTTTTTTATAAATTATGTTTAATTTATCTTAAGTTTTTCCTTATTATTATAATTACTAAGTTGCAACTTCTTGTTATTAAATAATTGCTTATATTGTCTAAAGATATTTACAAATCTCTTCGATAGCATAAATTCTTACTAATATTTCTTACAAAAGAACTAGCGTAATACTTTGAATACTCTAAGAATATTTGTATTGAATTAACGTCTTTTTATCTTAAACACTAGCTTAATAGTATTATGTCGATTAATATTTAGTAAAGACAACAAAATAAAAATTTACAAGTCTAATATTTACTATAGAGATCGAATCGATCTAAAGAACTAACTTATACAAATAAATATTTATTTTATCTTTCATTTTGTTTTAGCAAATTAGAAGACGATTTTTGTATTAATATTTTCTAGAGAAAGAGTTTAATATTAACTTAAGTTAAACTTACATAAATATTTAAAAAATTATAACAGAAATTCTTGTGCAATATTTATAAACATTAACAACTTTAAAAAAAGTTTCGAAAAATCTTTAAAATATTTAACAAAAAACAAACTATAAAAAGAATAATTTAGTATTTAATTTAACAAATCTTTGCAATAAATTACGCAACAAGATTTTAAGAGTATATTAATTTTATTAAGTAAAACAATATCGCACTTATAATAATATTTTAACATGATTTTAGGAACAATCTTAAAAACAAAATTATATACAATAGTAAATTTATTAACAATATATTTAATCTTATTAAAGTAACTATCGATTTCGACAACAAACTATATAAAAGAGATATAAAAAAGCAATAAAATTAATTTTACAAAAAAGCAAGAATCTTTTTTAAATTAACAACTAAATATTAGTAGAGAAAATTTTGTTCTAACTAGAAGTACAATAATTTAGACTATTGTAAGTTTGTATTAATAAAATTAAAATTTATTTAACAATACAAAAAGAAGAATTCTAGAGAAAAGCAAGATAATAAAATTTAGAAAATATACTATTTATATAACAAATTAAATTAATTTGCAAAAGATTGTTAATTATAAAACTTAACAAATTGTCAACAAATTAATACTATATTAAGAGAAATATTTAATAGTTAGAATAATATTAGAAAGCAAAATGATATAAAGATAAATACTCTTAAAATTAAATCAAACAACAATTATTATCTAATAGAGAATTTAAATTAGTTATAGAAAGTTCTAGATAAAATATTATTAGACAAGATACTTGCATTTACGTATAAAGTTAATTAAGTATTTTAAAAAACTATTAAATCTTATATTTTAATTATCGACTTAAACAAAGAGTATAGTTAAAGAGATTTTTATAAATGAAGATATTACAAATTATCTTAAGACTTTAGTTAACTTATTAAAGATTATAGATAATTGCGAAAAGAAACTAGAAAGCAATACTATTATAAAAAAGAATATACTCGATATTATTATAGAACAACTAAATTTTATAGTATATACAAGTTTTAGTTAAATTGTATATTATAACAATATATACTAAACTTATCTTAAAAATAAGCAAGAAGTTAACTAATTTTCGAAGAAGTTAAAGTTAACAATTTAGCAATAGAAGAAAGCTTAGCACAAATAGATACTTAAAACAAAAGTTATAATACAAAAACAAAAAAAAAATTAAATTTCTTAATAACAAATATATTTGAGAAATGCAATATATTAGCTTAATAGTAGCAACTAAACTTAATAGCGTTAGTATAATATTTTATTATATTAGTTAAGATTAACAAACGTCGATTTATAGCAATAGTTGATTTTGATATAATAAATAATTTTATAATTAGAGCTCTTGTAAAGAGAGAAGAATATTCTACTTAAAAGAAGTCTAATACTTATAATCTAATAATTGTAAATAGAAATCTATTATTTAACAAAAATAAAAGAGTAAACAAAGAGATAAAATTACTATTAATAGCTATTTAGCAATATTACAAGAAACTAATTTTTAATATAATAAGAATAATTATTTACAATATTGTTCTAGAAATATTTTAATTAAAGCAATATAATTTAAAAGTTAAGTAAAATATACAAGTACTTAGATTTGCGCAATATAATTACACAATTTATATTTAATCTATATATTAATAGCGTTCGATAATAGATAAAAGATTAGATTAAATTAAAATTTAATTGCAAGTAGCAAGCTTACATTCTTGCAAAAGAACAATCTAATAAAGTTTAATTCAACAAAAATTAACAAAAATTAACTAGATTATAAAGTTAGAAAAAAGTTAAAAAAAATTGCAAATCTTCTAAGAATTCTAAATTATCTAATATAGCAAGAAAATTGCTAAAGTATATATTACAAATATACAACAATTAAGAGTATCTATTCTAGAAAGAGAAAACAATTAAGACTTTATCTAAATATTAATTGTAAAATTATAAAAGTAGACTTAAATTAGACAAACAATTTACGTTTGAATTTATATATATTTTATTCGAAAAGAAGCTAGAAATACTTCGCGAATATCTAACAAAAAATAAAAATAAAAAATTTATTGAAAAATTTCAATTATAGACAAGATATTGAATTCTCTTTATACTTAAGAAGAATAAAACTCTTTATCTATATATTAATTATTAGAAGCTAAACAATATTACAATAAAAAATCGATATTTACTATTTAATATTAGCAAACATTAAAATCGATTATTCGAAATAAAGTATTTTATTAAATTAGACTTACAAGAAACGTATAATTAGATTATACTAAAAATAAAAAATAAATAAAAGACAATTTTTGATATATGATATAAATTATATAAATATACAATAATATTATTCGAGTTTACAAACGTTTTAACAATATATTAGAAAATAATTAATAATATATTATAACAATATTTGAATTAATTTGTTATAATATACTTAAATAATATTATAATTTACTTAAATGTTTTAAAAAAATATATAAATTATATTTTTAAAGTACTAAATTATTTAAATAAAAAAAAATATTTTAAGTTAAAGAAATACAAGTTCTATTAAGAAGAAGTTAATTTTCTTAAATTTGTTGTTAAACAATATAAAGTATATATAAATCTCGAAAAGTTATAAGCAATTTAAAAAATAAAAGTTATCTATTAATATTAAGAAAGTTTAATTTATTTTAGATTTTATAAACTACAACAAAAAATTTATTAAAAACTATTCTATTAACGCAATATTATTAGCAAATTTTACAAAGAAAAGGATATTATAAATATAAAAATAAAAAAAATAAAAAATTTAAAAAAAAAAGTATTAAAGATATACAATTTACAATTATTAAATAGAATTAAAATTAATATATTAGATTTAGTTATTAATATATACTTTAATTAAGACTATAAAAGTATATAATATCTAATAATATATCTCTCGAAAAAACTTTTATTAATTAAACAAAATTATAATATTTACAACAAGAAACTATTTACTATTGTAATTTTTCTAGAATTATAAAAAGTATATATTAAAGAATTATTAAAATTTACAATTCTTATAGATTATAAGAATCTTTTGTACTTTATTATTACTAAATAATTTAATAAAAGATAAGTACAATAATTAAAGTAACTCGAACAATATAAATTTAAAATACAATATATATTAGACAAAAATAATAATAAAGCAAACACATTTAATAAAAGAAATAATTATATAGAAACAAAGAAATTGTTTAATTACAATATACTTAAAATTAAAAAAAAAACAAATTATTATTAGCAAACAAGTATAAGCTAAATATTATCTTACAAATACTTAAAGATAATAAAGAAAAGTTTTTAATAAAAAAAGAAAAACTTTAGATATCTATTAATAAAATCGCCAAATATATAAAAAAATATTATAATAAATTATTGCAAAAGCATTCGAAAGTATTTATAATTCTTTAACTTTTATATTAGTATTGTTAGTTTTCTTAAATAAGACAAGTTGTTAAGATATATATTAAACAATATCTTAGTTGTAGTGTAATTATTAAATTAAGTTAAACACTTTTTTCTTAATTCGATTTACTCTCTTAAGTCTTGTAGAATTAAATCAAGATTAAGACGCGAATTCGATCTTAAAATCGAGTTTTGTTAAGTCAATATTAAGAATTTAAGCTAACTTCGTCGCGTTAGCATTTACTTATCTTGTCTTATTTTATCTATACGCTAACTAGATTAAACTAGGGCAAAATTTACGCTAATTGCATATAATTAACGTGTTATGTAACGTTACGTAATTAAACAAATTAAGTTAAGTATTTAACGCGTTTTATGCGTTCGACTTACTCGATTAAGCTAGAACTTTTGTTCGATTCCAAAATTAAAATTGAGCGAATCAACTTGTTCGAGTTGAAATTTAACTTGTTGATTACGCTACTTAGTTGTTAGCAAAATAAGTATAATATATATGTAAGCTATAGCAAAATTCAATATTAGAAATTATCTAAACTGCTATAGAATAAAGTTACAATAAATTTTATTATTAAATTGTCTAGATTAATAAATCTAGCAATTAAAGATAAATATAACTCGATACTAGTCTAATTGTTGAACTCGATTTCGCGAGAGAATCGCTAAGTAGTTGAACTCGAGAAGCTTAACTTTAAAAAATCTTAAATCTTAAAAATTTATAACTTTCTTGTATTTTATATATATTTTCTCAAAATCATGTTGTTCTGTAGAGAATTTAGCGTGTTTTTTAAACAAAAAAAGAATAACTCGATCTAAACTAGTTTGCGTAGTTCAATTAATTAATTTAGCTTCGGGTTAAACAAAGAAATCTGTTCAAATTCTTGGATTAAACAAAAAAAAATGTGTTCAATTCAATCTAACAATTATACTATTCGATGCTAATAATAGTTAACAAACTTATTAAGTACTTATATATTATTATATACAAAGAAAAGTTTATAGCAAAACAACTAAAATATATGGTATTAAATCGAATTCATATAGTATTACAATATATTTAAAGAATTAACTAGTAATAGAGACAAGTTCTTTATATCTAATTATTAAAAAATACTTCTATCGATATTAGAAACAAGATTTAGAATATCTGTTGTTTATTATTTAATTATAAATAATTAAATAAAGCAAACAAATTAAAGTTTAAAGCAATATTTAAAATATTATATTAACAATACTTATAAGTCTAGACTGATTGCGAAAACCCGAATTTATCACGTGACTCGACTCCATGACGTTAGATTCGAGTTCTTGGCAATTAAGCGAAAGAATTCGTTCTAAGCGAGCCAATCAAGTAGCTTGATTTATCAATCTTGGCAATTCGATTTCACGCTAAAAATTTGGGTCGAGTTTCGATTTTAACTTTTGGAACCGAAACCCAATCCAACGATCAATCTACTTATAACAATTAAATATTATTTTTATTTATAGTATAACTAATACTTAATACAAAGATTTCGAATATTATTAAAATAACTTTATTCTTTGTTAATTATAGCAAAAAACTTAATCTCTTTAAGAAAGAGTAAAAGCATCTATCGACTTAATTAGTTATTAAAGAATAACAATACTAAAAAAAGATATACAACAATATTATAAAGATATAAAAAAAATTAATTAAGTATTAAAACAAAAAACAAAAAACAATATCTTAGTTAAAAAAAAGAATAAAATATATTTTCTTATAAAAAATCTTAAAACAAAAAAATTAGATAAGAAATTAAATGATATTAAAGCTAAATTATTTTTTGTTAAGAAGACAAAGAAATTAATTAATTACAAACTTAGTTTACTAAAGATTGTTAAAGTATTTTTAATATTTTATATCTTATTATTAAAATTAACAAAGTTAATTATACTTTTATAAAATATATTTTATTTTATTTACAAAAAGAGAAACAATATAAAATTAAGAAAATTTTATAATAAAAATAATAAAAATATTTTATTAAGTAAAAAGAATATTTTATTTTTAAAAATATATAAAAGTTACTTAAGAATCTAAAGAAATATCTTAATAAGTTACAACAATTTTGTTAATAACAAAATTACTTATAAAAGTTAACAAAGTATTAGAGAACAAAAAAGTAAATAATAAAGAATTAATAATAATATTAAACAAAGTTTCGAATATCTCTTTAATATATTTAATCTCTCTTTTGTTCTTTTTTAATCTTTAGAATATTTTTCGACTTTGTATTACTTATATCTTTTAAACAATAAAGTTAATAATTTTTTTGTTTTATTTTTTGCGCAAATCTTAGACGCAATTTTGTTATTTTATTATTTAACTTTTTAGTCTTCTAAATAGCTTTATCTATTTTCTAATAATTAGAAGTTAAATTTTTTTTTTAATTCTTTTAATAATACTTCTTATACTTAAGATATTTTCTATTTACTTAACAAAATACATTAAATAAAATATAAATTTAATAAGAATATATTGTAAAAATAATATACTTATAACAATAATTAACAATAAAATTGCGATATTATTTAATAATTAGCTTGATTAATATAGTAAGAAAGAATAAATAATTTCGAAACAAAAATTCTTGAAGAGAAGAGATAATATTACAAGTCGCGTACTAATAAGTATTATTTGTTGTGTATTGCTCTTTATAAGATAATTAAAAAGAGAAAGTCTATCGACAAAATTAAGATAATCAAGAAGACTTAATTCTTAAATATCTTGAATTTGAGATTAAAATAATTAAGATAATTAAGATCTTAAATATTTTGAATATCTTGAACTTAGACTGATCGACAATTCGATATTCGATTTCAAATTTCAAATTGAATCGAATTGCTAAGAAATCGAATAAAATCAAATCGCTTAAAGAAGCTAGCTTATTATTATAATAAGTTTAGCTTAGTCGAAAAGTTACTATTTTAAGCAATTTAATTTCAAAAAAAATCGAGGAACTAAATCTTGGCGCTCTCACGTGATATTTTCGGTTCCTCGCGATCAGTCTAGTTGAACTTCAAATAATAAAAAGATATCTAGTTTTCGAACGCGACTTTCTTATAGATTGTGTTCAATTTATCTTAAGTCTTAACTTATTGTTACAATTACTAAGTTGCAATCCCTTGTTACCAAGTAATTGCTTGCATTGCCTGAAGACGCCTATAGACCTCTCCAATAGCATAACCCTTACTGATACCCCTTGCGGAAGTACCAGCGTAACAAGTCCTTGGCGGCGCTCAGAACGGTTTTTGTGCCGTCGACGCTCGTGCGAAGGTGGTTACCGGGTGCAATGGCTGGGTCAGCTGAACGCGGGGCGGCCGTGTGGAAGATGATGCGAGGTTTGAGGTCGGCTGGAAGTCGTCGGATCTCATCCGAGTTGCAAACGTCGCCTTTGTGGTAAGATGCTCCTTCGCAACGGTTGTGATCGGGGTTCCGGCCGATGACCAAGACTGGGCCCCAAGCAGGCTCTTTCAGTAAGGCCGCTACAATGTGGAAGCCCAGGAAACCGCATCCGCCGATGACCAAAGACGGACCATGTATCCCAGCTGGCGCTGCAGAGCTCATAGTGTTCGATTCTGCTATTCCAAATCTTTCCGAGAGCTTCTGCCGAGATGGGATCTACATCGACTGCAGTGTAACCAAGTATAGATCGATTGCAGACAGGATGCTGTCGTATTTCAGTACGCTGGGGCATGAGACCTACATGAGTACTTCAATCGAAAATGGGACGACGTCCGTGGGATTCGCGAAAGGCCGACCAGCGTTTTAACACTTTACACTTCAAGCAAACGGTAGAGTGAGCATGCCTGATTGTGCGTGAGATCGAAGGAGGTGAGCTACAATTATAGAAAAAGGATTCCAGGTCGCTAACCCAATTGGGTGATGGCTATACAGACTTCTTGCCTTAGGGACAGGTATCATTGGGGCAGTCTGACTTCCTATTTTCGATAGTCTGATTTAGCGTGATCCTCGAGTCGGGGTTTGACCCAAGATCAACCCGACCCGACGGATCGGACAGAGGGTTGCGCCCGACCCGAGACCTCGATACGCTCCCATTGTGCCGCCGAACTTCCCTCTACCCAAACAGCTGGAGTAAAGAAGTGAATGAAGTGAGGAGGTCGGTCAGAGAGACCCGTTGGAATTAGGACGAAACATCGAGCAACCGCCAGGGAGAATTTACACTTTCTTCAGCCGCAAACCCTTAACCCACGGGATTCAAGATGATCGTGCACGGATGCGTGTAAGGCGTCCCACCGGTTATTGGTGCGCCGACTAGCAAGATCAGCAAAAGGCACGATCTCTTTCCATCGAATAGTGGATTTCACAAAACCATCCTTCACACACCCCACGCTTCGATGGGCTACGAGCTCCGCCCCATGCGGATTGTTGGCAATGTGGATGTTTCTTCTAAAGCGAAATCATGACGATTCAGGCACACTGCTGATCGCCCATGCTTTCCCCAATCTGTCGAATAGCACCCTGGTGTTGCACCAGCATAAAGCTCTGACATCGCACTTCCACCACTTACAGCATTCCCTTCATCATTGACCCGTCCCAACTTCCTCCCGGCGTTGATCTCGCTCACCTCCCTGCTGGACGTCCTCCACCAGGGACGTCCCCCAACTTCATCAATCCCGTGACTCTGAAAGCCCCCGTCGTAGCTATCAACGTTGTCTTCCTCGCCTTGTCAACAATGTTCGTCAGCCTACGGCTCTACACCAGGAAATTTCTTACTCGAGCACTGGGTCCGGAAGACTGTACGCGTCTCGATTAACCACATGAATTCCCTGGAGTATTAACATCTTATCAGATTTGTGTTTCCTCGCTCTGGTGAATGCTCCTCTTGTCAAGCCCACTTTTACTACAAACCATCTCATATATGCCAACTAGCTCGGTTCAGGGGCCCATTCAGGACTCATATTCTACCGTAAGCCCGAAAGCCGTGTCTTCGGACGAATGGACCAAAGCCAGCTGACTGAATCCAAGTGGTCGACCACGAACTGGGCAAGCACATATGGGATATCCAAGCAATCAAGCTAACGCCGAGCCTTGGGCATGTACGTTTCCTCATGTAGTTTCCTGGGCCCCCCAGAAACAGGAAGCGAATTATGCCGCCCGATTTCCACTGATTCTTGGGTTCTCCTCACTGTAGGTCATCGAAGCATCAGGCGTGGCGTACGGACTGGTGATATTCCTGGTCAAGCTGTCCGTGTTGCTGCTCCTTTACGGCCTGTTCGGCGTCAACAAGACGATGCGCTACTTGTTCTTCCTAGGCATCGGTGTCTCGGCCTCCTTCTCTTTGGAGTTAAAGTGCGTTGATGCGGCCGACCTGCAGCGTCGCATCTGTCTTGATGTATGGATCGTCACTATCGTCACCGGGATTGTCAACACATTGGTCGATCTCTATATTTGGTTCTGCCCATTGCGATGGTCTTACGGCTGCAGCTTACGCCACGACGCAAGCTCGGTGTCGTTGCGATATTCACTATCGGCTCTCTGTAAGCTCAACGAAGCCCAGACTTGACAAGCACGAAACTGGGCATGAGGGTAGACCGAGAGAGGGCTAACGCAAGCGCTTACTATAGGGCAGTGATCGCCAGCCTGGTGCGCTTGGTACTGAGCGCTCGGCTAGGACGCAGTGTTGACGTGCTTTGGAACGCGACATTGACTTCCATATTCAGGTGAGCAAAGTAACGCCAATCATTACTCCAGCGCCATAGCCAAAGAAATACGGGTTCCGACATTGAGACTGACCTTCTGCCACTTGGCGTGCAGTTGTATCGAAATGAATGTCGAAATCCTGTGCGCCAGCGTCCCCGCCATGCCCATGTTCTTCAGGCAGCACAAATTCGGATCCCAAACCCTGAACACCCTCCGCTACCGTCTTTTCGGCCGGTTCACCGGCGGGATCTCCAGTTCGCGCGGATCCTCGGAAAGGAAAGCGGCAGGGGCGAAGAGCAAGTCGTTCCATGGGATTAGCTTGAATATGACGAGCCCGAGCTTGGGTTTGAAGAGCAATCTGGGGCGGATAGGCGAAGACTACGTTGAACTTGAGGAGGGCCATGGTCGGAGGCTGCTGGCGAGCCAAAAGTGATGGATGCAGAGGGTTCGAAACGCTTCTTGTGAAGGATTTGGGGTGTCGAAAGACTTGGGATTGACTGGAAGCGCGAGCTTGGTTATTCGTCTCTGTTTTTCGCTTCGTGTCGATTGTGGTGCACTGCTGCTGTTAAGAATATTAGATAACTCGATGAATGACTTTACGATGAAACTATCCACGGCGAGCAAACAATTTGGACAGACTGGAACCCAACAAATGTGAGATGTAAGTGCAAAGTGATCGCGCAGGGAGAACTTGAATGCTCTTGAAAAATGTAAGAAGCTCTCTGATTCCACGGCGCTTTCCGGGAAATTGCTTGCTGCCACGCTACGAGTCCGCCATTCAGCTATAGGGATAGCTGCTGGGTACCAGCGGTGAAGGAGAGTGAAGTCAGAACCCATCGCCAAGCGCGTGAGAATTACTGAGATTTCTTCATTTTCTCCGCCAACCACCAATCGACCCCTCGTCTAATACCCTCATTCATATCCACCGTCGGTTTGTACCCGAGTCTCGCTCTTGCCTTATCAATCCGATAGGTCCTTGTCAAGCAGCTATATCGGATGCCGCCCCGCGTCATAGTCGATGTCTCCATCCCGAACGACATCGTCCATACAATCCACTCGACAATCGTCGCCAAAGTAAGTCCGAGATGTTTGGGAATGACCCAGACATCCTTCCCGTCGACGGGAAAGCCGGCTGCGTCGCCGATTGCGCGAACGAAGTCCCAGAAGGGCATCGGGTCGCCGTTCGTGATAAAGAAGGCTTCACCGTCGACTCGCGGTAGGTTTGTGCCGGAAGCGGAGGAAGACCGGAGCAGGAGGGCTTCGGCGGCCAGGATATGCGCACCGGCGACGTTGCCCACATAGGTCCAGTCAAAGAGGTTTTTGCCCGAGCCGATCTGGAATCTATTCTCCCCGGCCTCGGCGTTCTCAATCATCTTCCGGAGAGTTTTCTGGTCGCCTTCGCCGAAAATGCCAGCTGGTCGCAGACACACTGTCAGCATGCCATCGCCCGAGCCATTGGCGGCGCGGACAAGGTCGTCGGCGAGGGCTTTGGTGTGGCTGTAGATTTCCTTCTGGTCCGGCACGTAGAGCACGGGGAAGGACTCGTCGGCGTCGATGAGGTCGCTGATGCTGTCGTGCACGACGGATGCGCTGGAAGTGTAGATGAAGGCCTTGACGGTCTTGATACTGCGAGCACATTCAAGGAGATTGCGAGTGCCGTCGACGTTGACGCGATAATAGAGCGCCGCGTTGGTGGAGAGGGCGACAGGCGATGCAGTGTGGATAATAACCTGCGGCCGGACAGTGGCCAGGACAGTTTCCACGTTCGCCTTGATCGAGATGTCGGCGCTGTGGTATTCGTACGCCATGCACGCGGTTGCGATCCAGCTTGAAATCCAGGACTGAGACTAGGGCGTGGGACTCCAGCAGTTGAAAGACGACATGATGCCCTAGAAAACCACAGCCGCCCACAACGAGCACCGATTTATTCGAGATTGTCGAACTCATCGCTGCAGCTGAGCTGTCCCGAAGAATGGGGAGAGAAGGATGGTCAAGAAGGCTCAAAGCTATCTTCCCTCACTTCGTTGTGGTCATGTTCGTGGTTGCCTGCCACGCGTTTGCGCGCTTGCGCGACCTGCATGCTAATCTACTACGTACATGTAGGGAGTCGTCCGCCATCCTTGTTTCAACCATGCTACACCTTGCCCAGGAGAGTGGGGATAGTGTAGGCCACCAGTTGTTATCTCCTTGCGCACCAACAGGTTTGGCTGCCATAAACGAGCCAGGACGACATGCAGCTTTGCCCTGCCATCGAAGAACCCTTCGCCCCGCTATCGCTCGGTTTGCTCTCTCGTAGCTGAGGCTCCACAGCGACAAGGCAAAAGGTAGGTATTCGTAGTGCCATTTGGTGCGTTTCAATTGCTTGGAGTATGCAGAGAGTGTTTTAAATCCCATGCAAGTGGATTCCTCGCAAGCTCCCAGATCAGCGGCTCGACCCAATACTTGGGTTTTAGTGACAGACCTGCACACTTGGTCCGTGTGCTCCGTATGCATCAAAAGCATGGAACGTAAATGAGTCTCTCGATTCGTCTTGCTGCATGGGCGCCGCCAATCCAGCTGTCTTGAAAGCTGAGCTCCGCATTTGAATCGTGTGGTGGGCAGCTTGCCTTTAGTTGCCTGTCTCGGCAAATAGATGCCGGCAATTAAAGTAGGCGCGAAGGCGCGAAGGCGCTGTGCATCTCCGGCAATACCTTCCTAAGTCGAACCCTATGAGCGCAAACCTTGTAAGCGCCCCCACGGATTAATTACACCAAGATGGTGATAACCGTGGGTGCCCCACTAAGAATTGGCAAGCACTCCTTAGTGGGCCGCACCTCAAACACCAATGCAGTTCAAACACCAGATTTTAGGAACTTTTCTATCCACCACCACAACATCATCAATATAGCTCCGTTTTATGTAGATAGCGCGTTCAATTAAAGTTATAGATGTGCTCTACAAATTATATATTAAAAGTCAATCAATTGAATAAGAAGTAGTAGATTTTTTGATAGTAAAAGAGATAACTTCGCTTCAAGATTAAAAAACAGTCTTACTAGACAATTAATTAATTAAGCATCTACAAACGTATTATTTAATTTTTTAAAACTTAAAAAAATTACTTTATTAAGCACTATATATATTAACTTTATACAATAAAAAAATTTCAAGCTAAATATCTAGTATTTATATATTGAATTGAAAATATTAAAATTATATCTTCTAATTATTTTAGAATTATGTTAGAATTATTCTTGTTTCTATATTAAATATCTATATATCTTAAATGTTTCTTTATATATTAATAGCATCAAGAGTTCTATATTTAATTTCTATTAATATAGTTTTTAAACATACTTTAAATATTAATCTTATTGCTTAATATTTTTAGATTTTGTTATTGTTATTGAAGTATTAATTATTTTCTAAAATCAAGACTTTTAAGTAGATTGATCGCGCTAACCCGGAAATGTCACGTGCAAATGCCAAGATCTAGATTAAAAAAATTCGAAGAATCGAATCGCTTAAAGTAGTTTAGTCGATTACTATAAGTAGTTTAGCGCAAAGCGCGCTAATGTTACGTTGTTATCTAGCGATCTAGAATATTAGAGAGGATTGTGCTTCGAAGAGATTTATAGACGTCTTTAGACAATGCAAGCAATCACTTGGTAACAAGGGATTGCAACTTTAGTAGTCGTAACAATAAATCAAGACTTAAGATAAATTGAACACGATTCATAAGGGAGTCGTGTTAAAAAATCTATATACTAAAGGAAATTCTTTTTGTTCGCTTAGCTCGTTGTCGAACATGTCGAACATTGCTCGCTTCGTTGAGCATTGTTCGCTCAACTTGTTGTCGAACATGTCGAACATTGTTCGCTCAACTCGTTATCGAACATGTCGAACATTGTTCGCTTGCCAAGTCGTCGAACATGTAGACGATCGTGCTTCGTGCTACATGTTGCGCTATAGTTAATATATCACGTTGTTTCGAGCTTAGACTTGTAACACTATTTTCTTTCTCAAAGGTTTTTGTCTCGAAAGCCAAACGTCTCTCATCATGTTTTGTTAGCAACAAAGTCGCCTTCGCGTTGCATTCGAAATTGAACGCTACAATACACTAGTAGATTTTGTTTGTGAACGTTGCTCTCTCTTTGATTATTCTTGTATCGTCATAAAAGACTTCTCGTCTTATTTGAAGTGTTCGAAATGTGTTCGTGCGAACAAATCGTGCGTTAACATGTCTTGGTCTTCCCTTGATCACAATAGAGAAGATCTTTTTGCCAAAATTGCTAAAGATAAAGCTCTACTAGCAATCGTCATAATTCGATTGCTTCGAAATAAGAAAATCTTGAAGAAAATTAATGCGAAGACGAAACGAAAGACACAATGTCTATTGTCGAAAATGAAGAAGTTAAATGCTTTCGAATTCTTCAATTGTCTTGTTGCGAATGCTCTCGTTAAGTTATCTCTTGTCTTTTGATTATCTCTCGCTATGCTAGATGATTTTTCGAATGTCGATGAAATCTCTAGATAAAGTCATAATAGTCATCAAAATTCTCTTTAGGTTTCTACGTGTTCTTTAAGATAAAATATTTCTTTCACTTGATTAGGTAGTTTTAACCTTGTTGCTCTAGAATTTTTTTCACTTTGTATCAATTTTCTTTCTAAGCTTTATAATGAAATGTTTTCTATATAGACGTATTGGGGTCAACTAGTTCTAATAATAAGATATAAAATACTAAAAATACTTTGGCGTTCTTGGGTAAGTCGAGTTTGTAATTAACTAATTCCTTAACTTCTTTGATGAAAAATGATTCGATCTTAACATGATCAAGTTTCTTGCTTTTCCTCCTAGTCTTTAGATTCTTTGTTAGAAGATACACTTTATTTCTCTTCTTTAATTAAGATGTCATTTTTCGTTTTTTATTCTAGTACTTGGTTAATTTGGTCTACATTGACGTGATGTTATCGTATATCTTCTTTAGTGTCGCTACTCTTTTAATGATTAACTAAGCTACTAAGTGCTTTCTTTCTTGACCAAAAAGATTCGATTTTTTGCCAAAATTAACGAAGAAAGATGTCATCTTTGTGATATCTAAAACCTTCGCGTTCAAGACTAGTTGTGTTATAGATAGAAGTAACACTTAGTTGTTCTAAATATTGTTGACGTAGTGCCTTAGATATTGCTTAAGGCTTTGGTTTGTTCGCTTTATCTAATCATTCGTAATCGAATAATAGGTAGTTGACATACGAAGTCTTGTATCTAACATTGATATAAGTGTTTTCCAATAGTTAGACGTGAAGAGTCTATCTTTGTCACTAGTTAGTTCTCTAAATATATTATAATATCTAATCAATCGATTCAATACGATGTATTTTAGTTGTTTTGCTATAAATTTCTCTTTGCATGCGATAATATATAAGTACTTGATAAGTTTGTTAATCATTACTAGTATCAAATTATATCTCTCTTCAATTGCTAGATTCGTCGACTTAGACAACTTAATAATGAAGTTTATCGTAACTTCGTCTTATGACGATTTAGATAATTGCTAATACTAAATTTCGTCATACTTCGCATATGTATCATATTTGTTTTACTAATAGCTAAGATATCGTTTAACATATGTCTTAACAACTTGTCTTATGTTAAGAAACTAGCAATGTTAACGCAAAAGCTAAAGTGTTTTGGTCACTTCTAGATGTTCTTGCAATAATTCGTCATAATGCTCTTTTATACATTCGTCGATTTTGTTAGTAAGTATCTGGAGTTTTTCTTTCTTGATCGAAAACTTCTTTGATTTATCTTGAAGAATTCGTAAGATTGCGTTTAGCTCGTATTTGTTAATTAATAGTGATTCATCTTAGTTAATCTTAAGTATGCTATGATTGAACAATTTCTTTGTTTCTATATGATCACTTCGTCTACTAAGCGCATTTGCTTTGTCATTTTCTTTTCCTAAAATATACAATATTTTGAACTTGTATTATTCTAGCTTCTTAGATTATCGCATTTGTCTTTTGTTAAGTTCTTTTATCGTAATAAAGTGCAATAAATTTTTATAATTTGTTAAGATAGTAAGTTCTAATGCTTCTTCTATGTATATTCTTCATACTTTAAGGGCTACTACTATCGCAAGTAGTTTCTTGTCATATATATCGTAATTCTGTTTTGCTAGCGAAAGTTTTCTCAAATAGTATGTCATTAAGTGTTATATGTCTTCATATAACTAATTGAAGCATACATCGATAACTAGATTTAATGCGTTTGTTTTTATTCGTTCTAGTTTCTTGAAATCAAACATCTTAAGTATTGGTTTCTTCAAACACTCTTTTTTCAATTCTTGAAATGTTGCTTCTTCGCGTGATTTTTATTTTCAAGACGTGTCTTTTCTTGTTAGATTTGTTAGTGATATCGATCTCTCTAAGAAGTTCTTGATGAACTTTCTATTATATTGAACAAATTCTATAAAGGCTTGAATGTTCTTAACATCGATTGACGTTAATTATTTTTTAACTATCTTAATCTTTTTTAGGTTCATTCGAATTTCATGTTGTTCTACAACGAATTCTAGAAAGTTAACTTTCTTTCGATGAAATTCGCATTTCTTTGATTTAAGACGTAAATCTCTTTAATTTAAACATTCCAATATTTGGGAAACATGCTACACATGTTTCTTTAACGTAATTAAGTATATCATGATGTCGTTTAGATATGCTATAACAAATATATTCAAATATTGTCGTAGCGCATCGTTGATCATTTTCTAACATGTTGTTGAAGCGTTAATGAGTTCAAACGACATTATTATGTATTTGTAAAGTTTATATTGTGTACAAAAAGCTATCTTTTACTTCTTTTTTGTTTTCATTCTAATCTAGTTATACGCTTCTCGTAGATCTAGTTTGATGAAGTATTTGACTTCGAATAATCGATCCTAAAGCTCGCTAATATTGAGTAGTGAGTATCGATTTTTGATCGTTATGTCGTTTAGCTTCTAATAATCGACACATAAGCGAAGTTTCTCATTCTTTTTAAGTGTAAAGAGGATTAAGTATCCTGCTCGTAACTAGAATTTTCTAATAAATTCTTTCTTTTTATTTTCTACTAGGTATTTGCGAAGTATTAACAATTCTTTCTTCGATAGAACGTAAATAGATTCAAACGTAAATTTCTTATTTAATTCAAGTTTAATCTCGTGATTCTACGATTGATGCTTAGATAGAGCTTTTGTTGTTTTCTCTTCCTAGAATAGATGCTTCCAATTGTTATATATTCGTGATATGTGTTTTAGCGATTCCCTCGCTTTATTAAATATTTCAAGGTTCTCAAAAGATTTGTAGTCTTTTTCACTTACTTTATCTTTATGACTCGACTAATCTTTGTCAATGTCTAACGAGTCGAATTGTTGTTAATCGTTTTTGTACAAGATAACAAGTTCGCTTCTTGCGATCAAGTTTCGACTCAATCTTTTATCTATTATCGAACGCTATCGATGCGTAAATTGAATGTGACTTGCGTGATCACATCGCTCAAATCTAAGTACTTGTGTATTTTAGTTAACTTCTAGATTGTGCTACTTTAATTAAGACATTCTTAAAACGATATTATAAATAATTATTTCCACTATATCAAAGATTAGTTTCTTATGATATTGCTAAATAGCTACTAGTAGTGACTTTGTTTCTTTATTCACTTTTTCATTCTTATCGAGTAACGAGTTTTTATCTACAATTATTAGATTATAGACGTTAAGCTTCTTTTAAGTAGAATAATCTTTCTTCTTAACAAAAGCTCTAGTTATAAAATTATCTATTGCACTAGAATCGATCATTGCGATGAATCGACAATCATTGATCTTAATTAATGTGATAAAACATCGTGCGTATGCTATTAAGTTTAGTTGCTACTATTGAACTAACATATTGCACTTTCTTGATATGCTCTTTATTAAAAGGTTTTGTCTTTTCCTCGTTCTAATGTTGCGACTTTTGCTTTAAGCTTTCGTCTTCGCTAAGCTTCCTTTTGCTACTAGAATAATAACTTTGATTTTGATGATGCTCTAGGAAATAATTCTAATCTCTTCTTGTTTTCTATATGGATTTAGCATAAGTCGTCGTAGCAAGCTATTCAATTAAGAGCCTTATGTCTCTTTGCTTGCTCTATCTTTTGTTAAGATAAACTAACATTGCTTAGTTGTTGCTCAATTTCATTGGAAACGTTCTTCTCTATATTGGCATCGCTTTCTAGCGTTTCCTCGCATTTATTTACGATTTGATTGATTTATCTTTTCTTCGATAAACTATCTAAAGCGTCAAGTCGTTTCGTAATTTCTTTTAGCATTTTCTAAAAGTCTTCTTATTTGTACTTAACATCGAAGTCTATAATTGAGCTATGCGAGTATAGCGTTCTTGAATGTTTGTTTTGTCATATCTTTCTAATAGCGTTGTTAACTTTCTACATAAATGCGAATGCCTTGTTTGATAATGTTTCATCTAGAACTTTCTTCAACTAATTTAGGTTTTTTATTAAACAATAGTTGTCGTTCGATCTAGTCTTAAGGGTGTTCGCCTTTGTGTCGATTTGCTTCCTAATGTCGTTCTAGCTATCAAGTATCTCTCTTAACATAGCATTGATTTGTCGTAAAATTATTAAGTTCTTTGAACGATAATCTCTTGCGAAGTGATCTAGTTTGCCACATAAATAGCACGTTTTCTAGGATTTGTTATCTTGCTTTCTTCTAGAATTTTTCTTTTTACAATATTGGGTCGAATCTAGTTTCATTGATGTAGACCCACAATAGTCTAGGTTGCTATATTTTTGTTTGTTGAAACGAAATTAATCTTGTTAATATTTAATCGTTGATTCGAAGAAGATTTCTACTCTTTCTTTAAGTTGATCGTATCTTTTTTTCATAGCTTTCTCATACAATTTGTCGTCAAAATCGATGACTATCATGATAAGATCAAATATATCGTTGATACTTTTGTTATCGCGCATAAGTTCGTTTTTTAAATTATTCTTAAAATCTTGTCGAAACATTGTCATGAGTGCGACATCGTCTCATTCGATAAGATTGACATATTTTTGGAATCTAGTTGCGTAATTCGTTGCAAAAATTCGTTAAATTAGATGTTAAACCATTCTTTTCGCGATTTGTTTCTCGTTGAATGTTTCGAAGATTCTTCGAAGCTCTCTCTTGAAATTATCGAAATTCGTGAACATAGCTTGGGGGTTTTCGTCATAATTCTCTAGATATTTGCGTAGCGTTGGCTTGAGCCAATGCTAAGCTCTCTCTCTAAGGAATGTTGATGCGAAAATCGTTTTCTTGTTCGCTAGAACAAGATAGAAGATGAAGTAAATATTCATTTGCATAAGCTAGTCCTCCAAGTCGATACAATCTCCATGATAGATGTTAGGCTTGTTGACCTTGATCTTATCGTCTTCATCGATAGAAGGTCGACGTGATGCTATAGAGCTATTGTTCGAGATAGGAGCGCGTTGACCTAATACAAACATCCTTTTGGGTGTTCAAAGTGTTACGCTGCTATCTAGCGATTCAAGATATTAGAGAGAATTGTGCTTCGAAAAGGTTTGTAAGCGTCTTTAGGCAATGCAAGCAATTACTTGGTAACAAGGGGTTGCAACTTTAGTAGTCGTAACAATAAGTCAAGACTTAAGATGAGTTGAACACGATTCATAAGAGAGTCGTGTTAGAAGATCTATATACTAAAGGAGATCCTCCTTGTTCGCTTAGCTCGCTATCGAGCATGTCGAACATTGCTCGCTTTGTTGAGCATTGTTCGCTCAACTCGTTGTCGAGCATGTCGAGCATTGCTCGCTTAGCTCGTTGTCGAGCATGTCGAGCATTGTTCGCTTGCCAAGTCGTCGAACATGCAGGCGATCGTGCTTCGTGCTACATGTTGCGTTGTAGTTAATATACCACGCTGTTCCGAGCTTAGGCTCGGAACAGCTAAATTGCTTTGAGTGATTCGATTTCAAAAAATTGTCGCGACCCAGTCTTGGCGTCGGGTCGGGCCAGAGGGATGGTATCATAACCTGGCCCAACGATCAGTCTACTTTTGAGTTTTAAAAAAACTACTTTTTGAAAAATCGATAACTTGATCAATTCTTGCTTAATACAATTTTTGAAGAGATAGAATTAAAGCTTATATTAAATACTAAAATCTATATATAGAACATGAAATAAGTAGACTGTTACGGCAGAACGCCATATAGTGGAGTTAGTGAACCGGGTTGCCTGCCAGGGTTGGCCTTTTGGTCAGTGTTAGGCCTAACTTCCTAACATAGACGCACAGGTGTGATGTTATTGTATTAAACTCAAAGTATATACTAAAACCTGATGTTTGAACTGCACTGGTGTTTGAGGTGCGACCCACTAAGGAGTGCTTGCCAATTCTTAGTGGGGCACCCACGGTTACCATATCCTGTCCCGTATTTTTGCGAATCGCCCGTGTCCTTTTTTAGTCTTGTTGATTTGTCCTTTCGCTTACCATAACTAGGAGAGCGACTCTACCACTTTCGAAGTCTGTTTTCTCGCTGGGCAATACGATCTCCACTGACACGCATCGGACTCTCTTACAATTTTCCGACAGTCCCCATCAGAATGACAATCCTCCCAGAGTGTTCTGGCTTCCTGCCCTACTGGCTGCTTGTGGTACGGAGTATCCTCCTTTCATCTAGCGTCAACACTGAACACGGTACCCAGGTCTTTGCCTTTTCAGTCCTGAACACGACCCAAGGCTACACTTCCTCCAGTTTCGCCCGGCGAACCTTCGATGGCCCAGCTTCCACAGCCGAGGTCACTCCACTCGCCAGTCGACTTTTTGGCAGCTGGAGCTTTCTGTCAGGACTGGTTCGGCTTTATGCGGCCTACAACATCCACGATAAAAACCTATATCTACTCGCCCTCTGTACCTACTTGATCGTATTGAGTCATTTCGCTGGAGAGCTACTGGTCTACGGTACGATGAAGATCGGCAAAGGACTTGCACTACCGCTTTTCGTGGCGACTACTAGTGTCGTCTGGATGCTGATGCAGTGGTCGTTCTACGTGGATTGATTTTCGTAAGGGATCCTTGGACCTTGAGCTTGAAGAAGTCAGTCAGGGCACCAGACGGCGCTGAACAGAATACCGGAGCATAGTTGATGACCGTCCGGGACTTGCCAAACGATGGGCATAGATTGTACCGATCTAGAGGCCACTTATAGGGGACTCGTCAGACTAGCGACTATTCGATTAGCAAGTGTTTGTGCAGACCCTGGATGGTCAGAGCTGTCTATCTCGGCCGGAGGAAGATGCTACAAGCCTTTGAAGCTACTTTACACTAAGATTTGTGTTCTTTAGCACGCACGTTCTCGCACAAGTATGAGTGTAAGCTCGTTGCACAGGGATTACAAGAACAATGATTGCGTAGGACATCTCTTCCCTCCGTGCAGCCTCCGTTATTCCGTCTATCTGGTACTTAGCCTCTGGGCCCACAGAAGCTGACTTATCTCTCGAGTTTGCATAACCTCCTGTCACCGTATTCGCCGCTTTCCATAGCTATCTCTTCACTTCCAACCTTCTGGTGGATTCCTTTAATGCTCTCCTTTGCTGTTGTAATCGGTAGGATCACCGAAGCTGCGGCTGCTTGACGCCTCGAAGATGGCTCTATCCCTAGGCCCTTTGCCCTCCAATACTCTTTCCGTGGACGGTTTGGGGTGGATTGGAAGATTAGCCTGCCAGGTAATGGGACGGAGAACCCGTGGATGTGGCGTCTCATAGCTAGTGGGAGCTAGCGGTAAAGCATCGCGGAGATCTCGAGTACCGCCCAGCGCGGGTTGTAACATCAAGGAAATCGAAAGCGGACTGTGGCTCTCGAGTGGTGGATGGGAAGGTCGCTTGGTCGGTTCTTCTTCGAGCCTATAGTGGGACCGAGCAGTCAGGGGCTCGACGATCCTGTCTGATAAGCAAGCAGGTCCGGCAACCAGAGGGCTGGGTGGTCTAAGGGGCTTTCTGCCTACCAAAGAATGGTTATCACGCTCATTGTTGGATATACCACCGACATTGGTAACGTGAGGCTTCGGAGCCTGAGGCACGTTTCCACGATATTCGGTTCCGAGCCGCTTTAGAAGATCATGGGAATGTGGCTCCGTCTGCCAACACCCAAGCACTCGACACATGGCATCCGGGAATCCCTCTTCTTCCTGGCTCGAATCTGAAACGTGAGAACGCTTGAAGCTTGAGAATGGCTCAACGTCTGTCGGCCCAATATAAGATGCTTGGGAGTATAGCTCAGGTTTCTGGAAGAAGGAGGATCTATCCTGTCGGCGTCCCGACCTTTGGAACCTATGTGAGCTCCTGGTCCTCGGCCGCTTTCGTTTCATTATTGTCTCCTTTGATTTTCGCCTCTCCGACAGGTTAATTTGCTTCCTTGGTTGAAGGACGTCAGGAAATGCTAAACCGAAGACATGATCGTTCGAAGACATCTCATCGCTCATCAAAAGCAGCACAGGTCGACACTGACCAGGCTGGAGGAATCTGAAGGCGGATGAAGGTTCTGCAAAGGATCTTAATGAAACGTCACTTCCTCTATGGCACTATCGACACTTGTCCTTCATGCTGTTTGATGGGTATGGAGGATGACCACGGAGAAGCGAAGAAGAGAAGCATGAAGCAGAAGCTGAGTGATGAGCGTCCACGCGCCTAATCAACACAATAATGACTCTGTCACTTCGCCAACTTCCCGGCTCAACACAAGGACAATCATTGCACATTGCGCAAGACCACTCGCCTTGTTGCAGGCATTTTATTACCACAAAGCACCGCGAAATGGATGTATTCCGTATATCTATTTTTCAGCTCCCACCGTTCATTCTACAGGGACCGATATTCTACAAATTTGGAGCTCGTTCAAATCCCCAACATTGTGTTGTTTACTCTGCTTCTTGGCGCTTTAATCTCAGGGGCTGCAGCTAAGGTGCGACTTTACTACTTCGGGTTAGATGTGAAACGCTGGCATCGCTATAAATTGTACGTCACCCCGGTCATGCTTGTCACCGTGAGAACTTTTCGGTGTCGTCGTCAACAATGCTGCAGATTCGTGAGTACCCGTTGAACTTCACGAACGTAATTACATACCCGAATTGACTTCCTCTAGCGTGATGGATAGACTCTCCAGGACGCGTCGAGATGATTGGCTGTTGGTTTCCAAATCACGTGCACACTCCGGCATTCACATTGATCACCTGCGAGTAAATACTTGATCGAAAATTCTTGGTGGTAGGACTTCTACAACATCTGTTACCTACACGATGATTTACATTTAAATCTCAAAGTTGCACACTCTCCGTCCTAGTTTCACAGTATCTCTGAGTCTGGTTTTCGTTCCCTACCAAGACAACGTCAGACTCAATCGAGGACCAGGCTATGTGGGAAACATCCTCTCGCCTTCTGGCAACCCTGATCAACGAGGGACTCGTTCAAATTTCCGTGATATGCGGGAGCATGAAGGACAATCTTCGTCTTCGAATTGCGCCGCGCGATGAGTTCGATAATAGATTCAGTGGGTCTATGTTGGTCGGATTGCATGAGAGAACCCAGAACGTGGAGAAATCGATCATGTCAATGTTACCAATATCACCCGATGATCTAGCGCTTCCGCTCACCTGGGAGCCAGCCAACGCCAGTCATCAAACCCAAGGCGTCTCCACGGATCCAGGAACGTTGTTCGACCTCATTTTTCCATGGCTGGGGTACGATAGCGCGTGCAAGCCACAGATAGTAGCCGAACTAAGTTGCTCCGCAAAGTTTCAAAGTAGGGGAGATATCCGTTAACCTCTCTCTCTGCACCAGCTGACCTGTATGGAAGAGAAATGGCTGCAGGAGGCATCATCCAGATCGGAACCTTCTCTGCACAGTCCGTCAATCGAATGGGAAAGAGCCATAATAAGAGGTCATCCATCGCATCCTGTTCGTTCCCTCCACCTTCCCCTCGTATCTCTTGGTTGAAAGTCGAGTTGATCAAGGACTGCATCAGATGCACAGGACCATATTAGCCCAACAACCCCTGCCTAAAATTACTCCCGAAGATTTGCACCAACTCCAAGAGCCGAATGTTGTCTTCGTCTCCGTACCTCGCCATTACACGGCCATAGTAGGACCTTTCGAAGATCTTCTGATGCCATTACTCGAACAGTATGCCGTGGATGTGTCGACCACCACAGAGGACCGGATCATCATGCCTTGCCTTGAACTTCAATTCGCATCAATCCGTCGACAAATTCCAGAAGCTCTACAAATGCCTTCGAAGACCCTTCATGGTCAAGCCCAGTCTTCGCTCCGCACGATCTCGCTTTCGGAGTCAAAGACCTTCCATCACGATCTGAAGCTCGCTCTAGCATGCAGAATCACGTCCGCGTTGCGGACCATCACTCCTTGGACAGCTTTGATCGGGCCGGAAGTCTCGCAGATACTGAATGACGTCTTACCACCATCTATGTGGGTCTGCGACGAAATCGCCGCAGTCACTGGAAGTCATGCGGATTTCGACAAAGCCAAGCATTGCTCGGTTCTAATTCGACGGAATCTAGAAGCTCGAGCTCGGGCTCAAGGCCAAACATTGATTGTATCCGCTGCGTTGTCGGAGAAGGGTGCTGATGGTGGAATCTGCCATGCTGAGAGAGTGTTCGAACTTCGCACCGAGGACCAAAAGGAAGCCTGGTTTCGCGAGTAGGTTTCCTTTCGCAGTATTGCCCTGCTCCTTGCACTACATCTGCATACTGATTAGAATCCTTCTTCTCCAGCTACGCTTCCAAGCTCCTTCACTGTACTCTCCCACCAATCTATATGAACGGTGTCAGCCTTGAAGCCCATAGCCAGAATATCTCAGCTCGCTTTGATGTCACATCCAAGACCCTCGTTGGATTTGCCTACCGCGACTTCGGGGGCCTCAAGCTACATACACCAATCTTGTCTCAGCAAGGCTACAAAGTGAAATCTTCTCCACCGGGAAGTCTGATCTTCACAGAGGATATGCGAGAATTATGGGAGAATTGCCATCATACGATCTTCCAGTCGCACCTCAATCAGCTGATCCAGGCGCTGGGGCTGCAAAAGTCAAACGCTTGGGCAATCGTACGGCAGCTATTGAAGGAGGTACTAGTTGACGAAAAGGCTAAACCACTCCTCGACTATTTGACGCAAGACATGGTGCCGTACAAGTGCTTTATGCGCATGAAAATGCAGGGGTTATATCGGGATGTGCGCAAACTGGCTCTCCATCAATGCAGACTTGTGCTGATGCCTTTCTAGTACATCCATCATGATGTTCCAAACGTCATCCTACGATGATACAGACGGAATTTTCCATTGATGCGGCCGCTTCACTCCTGTCGGTCCAGTCGCTTGAGAAATCATTGAATGATATTGATCACTTATCGGCTTGTCATACCTAGGCTCAAGCGCTAGGCTGGATGGTCTGGTACCGTAGGCTAGGCTGACGTCGAAAAAGTTCTAGAGACTGTCCCGTGGTTTGATCGGGAAAGTTCATGAAGTAAGTAGCTTAGACACACAATCTGGTAGAATAATAAAGTATGCTATGCTTCTGTGTGTGAAGACCTGGCACCATTCCGATGCCTCGTCCGCTGATCTGCTAGAGTATACCGATCTTTAGTATATTGTGGGAGATGAAGTCGATTGATTGATTATTTCATTAAGCACTCGAGCCTTCTCTATTTGGGAATGCTATGCGACTAGTGACAATCAATCAATCAAGCTTCTTGCGAAGTTTGATTGATTATTTATCTACGTCTTCTATATACGCTTTCTAAATAAGACAATTTCTTTGAACACAATTATCTTAATTCTCGTCTTATACTTTATATTGCTAAATAAGTTTTCGATTCAATGTATTTTATCTCGAACACTCTAGTAATTCTTTACAATTAAGACTCGAAATTAATTAATAAGTTCGATTTCTTTTATAAATATAATTGTCTTCTTTAGATTACAAATTTTGTTTAAGATCGATATACTTTCTATATATAAATAGAATATGTTCGATTATTTGTAACGTTTGTCTACACTAATAATGTTTTGTTTCGATATTAAATACTCTTTGTCAAAAATAAAAAAAGGTTTTATTTTTCTTATTCTTATTTGTATTGCAAATGTAGTAAAATTCTTAATTAAATTATTGTAAAACTTTAATATTAATTTCTTCGAATTTAATTGTAAAGTATATAGTTTTTTATTAGTTTTATTTTTGTTTTATAAAGTAATTTTTTGTTATTAAGTTTTCTTTGTTAACATTATTTTTCTTGCATTTCTAAAATAATAAGCTAGCTTTATAAACTTTATTATTTAATTTATATTATACTTTACTAGTTCATTTTGTTTATTTTTCTTTTGTCTTTATCTTGTTGCTTGCTTAATAATAACGTTTATTATTTTGTTGTTCTTAATATTTATATGCGTTAATACTTAGTGTAACTTAATCTCTATATCTTTTTTGCAAAGAATATTAATAAATTTAATTATATTTTTGACTAGATATTAATCTAAGTTGTTGTCTAAATTCTCGATTACTCTAATTGTTGCTTAATTATTTATATATATAATTACGTAAGTCTTGTCTTGTTTAAATATATATACTAGTATTAAGATTAGAATAATTCTATATAATTTTGTTAAGTAGACAATAAATGTTATGTTTAATTTTAGATAAATTCTAATCATTTTATATAACAAAACAATTGTTGTTCTTATCTTTTTGTTAATCTTACTTTTGTCAATATATACTATTAGAATATTTGTTTTTTTTTGTTATTTTTTGTGCGTTTTTTTTGCTATCTTCTTGCTTAAACTAATAACAATAATTAATAAAATTTATTATAATAACGTTGTAAATAATATAATAATCTCTAAATTGTCGATGCTAGTATTTGTCTTTTTTTTAGTCTCTTTGTTAGTTTTTTTTAGCAAACTTATAATTCGACTTTTTCTTTTAGATTTATCTCTTACTATAATATTGTATATTGAGCTAACAATTATTCTAAACATTGTTAGACTTGTTATTTGATTCAAATATATATACGTTAATAAGAAGTATATCTCGATTTATAAAATCGAACGTAAGATAACTTTATAAACTTTGATAATAATTCTTTGTGCTTTGTATTAAATACTTAATAGATTGTTAATAACACTTTTTAAATAATTCTTTTTTTTGTAAGATATATATTATATCGAGCAATTGTAAGTAAGTTAAGACAAAAATATTATAGATATTATTTATTTTATTCTAATTAATTTAATCTTTTATATTAGTTTTGCGAGACTTGTTAGAATCTCTATAATTTTAAGTATTTTTGTCTTGTTATTGTTAATTTGAGCTTTTTAATTAAGTTTGCTATCTAGTATAATCTCTAAATATTTAATTATTTTCTTTGATATTATTATTGTATTTTTATCAATAATTATTGCATTACTAATATCTTGTCTCTTTCTTATAATATAATACAATTGATATTTGTTAAAGAAGAATTTAATTTTGTTCGTACAAGCTTATTTCTTGCATACGTTTTTATATATTTCGATTAATTATTTGCAATTAACTTTGATATTGTCTTCTTTAATTAATAGAATTACATTGTTTGCAAAGTTGTAAATTACAATATTTTTGTTATATAACTTCTTTAGCAACAAAATATTATACAAGAGAAAAAGAATTAACAACAATAATAATTCTTGCGATATATCTATTATAATATCGACTTTGTTTGTCTTGTATTTCTTAATTTTAAAAATAGTAATTCGATTGCTTAGAAAACTTTCGATTTATTGTATTATACGTTTATTTATTTGTTTACTTTGCAAATCGTATAATAGTCTTAAATATAATATATTGTCGAATATTTCTAATACGTTTAGCAATAAAGTTGTAATTATCTTACTTTTGTTCTATATTATATATGTTCTTTTTACTAAATAGTATAGTGCGTGTTTCTATTAAGATAGATTGTCTTGCTCTTATATAAATATGCGACAATAACTTATGCGTTTTTATTAAATAGTTAACTCTCTTAATTAATATAAATTCGAATATTTTGTTTAAAGTATTAAGAAATATTATAAAGCAATAAGATATAATTGTAAAGTAATTGTTTTTATATAATTTGCATAAGATTATAATAATTGCGTTGCAAAAATACTTTAAGTAATAATTTTTCTCTAAGTAGACGTTGTATATATAATATATATATAATATTATAATAATATTGATTTGCTTTAATATTTTGTTAGTAATTTTGTTATTGTCTAAGATTTTGTTCGAGATTGTTAATATTATAACTTTTACTATTTTGTATTGCGTAATTTTATTTATTGTTAGATTTTAATTATATTAATTATTTGCTATATTTAACAAGTTTATTTGTAGAAATAATGAAAAGAATGTTTTTAAAAGAATATTTGCTTTTTTATTAAAATCGATTGTCAATAGTAATAATAAATAGTTATATAGTAATAGAATGCAAACTTCTTACAATATTTTTAAATATATTTATTTGCATTTATATTATATTTTAGAGACTAATTTGCAATTCTTCTTTGATTTTTTTTTAAATTAAGTTTTTATAGTTTTTTGTATTATCTTTTTAAGACAATTTCTAATTATAATATATTCTCTTTAGTTTTTATCGCTTTTGTTATGTTGTTATATACAACAATATCTTTTAACTTTACAAAAAGTCTCTTTGTATTCTTTTGTAAAGTTTGCTTTAAATTTAAGATAAATTCTAACAAGTAACATAAATTTCTTAATAATTGCTTTAATTACTTTTGCTAAATTGTTTACTTATATATCTAGTTTGTTTTCCAAATTATTAAAGATATTGTTAAACAATATAAGTATTAGCTTCTTAATAATTTTTTTGTTTAGAATCTTTTGTAAAGTTTTTGTGTTTATCTTGTTTCAATTTCTTCTCTTTCTAAACTTCGCAATTATTGTATGTAAATTAAATATTTTGCGTATAAAGTAATAATTTAAGTAATTATTTATATTTTTTGCAATGTTGTATTCGATAAAGCTTTTACGCAAAAGTTAAATAACAAAGATATAATTAATAATACTTTGTTTGCTTTTTTGTCTTTAAGTAATTGTATCTTTTAATAGTATTCTCTTTAATTTAAACTTTTTTGTTATAACTACTAGTTTATAAGCGTTTGTATTAGCTTTTACTTTGTTGTCGCTCTATTTAAGATAATAAAAATTAAAGTCTCTTATTACAATATATTTGTTATCGACTTTCTTCGCTAATATTACGCATAAAAGTAATAGATTGCTTTTGTTTTTATTGTTTTTATATAAATTGTTTTTATTGTATATATTAATTATTCTTCTCTTCACTAATCTTAAAGTAAAAGAGCAAAGATGCTTGAATTTGTGCGTTATTGTATACAAGACAAACGCTATACATTTATTAGCAAAAAAGCATACTTTAGTGTTTTTATTGTTTATGTAATATAATTCGAGATATTAATTTAATCTATTGTTTGTAATAACTTAATAGAGATTTCTTTATAATTCTTAAATAATTAATATATCGAAATTTTTAATATCTTTACTCTCGAATAATAATATTATAATTTTTGATTTAAACTTGTTAACGTTGTATTATAATATCGATAAAGTATAGTTTTCTAATATAATTGTTAATTAGAGCAAATTATCGTATTAATATTTCTTAATGCTAACAATATTTTGTTAATTTTTGAATAAAAGTTCTCTTTGTTCGATTCTTTATATAGAATTTTTTCTTTTTCTTTATCTAATTTCGCAAATAATATAGATCGAGAATTTTGTTTTTAATTTGTTAATATTTGCGATAGATTTAATATTGTTGTTCTTTTAAAGATAATTTCTTTTCTTAATCTTTTGTCGCTTTATTTTTTTGTGCATTCTTTATTTGTAATTTTCAATTTGTTTAGAATTATTAATTGTAATTTTAAGTAATCGAAATTCTTTTTCTTGCTAAAGTAAAACTTGTTCTTAATTGTTGTTGTCTTCTTAATTAGAAATTAATGCAATATATTTTTCTTTTTAATAATTATTTGTTGTATTTCTTTTTACTTTTTTTAATAATTCTTTTATTATAACTTATAATTTTCTTTATATAGATAGTATCTAGATTTGAAGTCTATCAAGCAGATCTTGAAATTAATAGCGTAAAATTCGACGCAATAGTCGCATCTCTTCTCCCTTGTATATTGAATTATAATATGCTTATAATAATAATATTTAAAGTATTGAATAATTTTACATACTTTGTTATATGTCGATATTAATTTAATTTGCTTGTCTATTATTAAGTTAAAATCAAAAATAATGTTAGTTATATTCGATTAGATTGATCGCGTCGGGTCAAGTCATCGAGTTCGAACCAGGTTCCTGGCCCGCCAAGACTTGGGTCGAGTCAGGATTTTGATATCGAAAAGTCGATTCGAGTCACGATGTTGGTATCGAGTATTTGGGTCGAGTCAAAGGGTAGATATGAAGTACTTAGCGTATAACCTGGCTCGACTCGCCAAGACTCGAAAAATTTAGATTATTTTTGAAAAAGTGCATTAATCAACTTAATCAAGTTGATTAATTTAATTAATTTGTTTATAAT
>JAABUQ010001543.1_pt1 | contig 48928 bp, 21 predicted proteins | sample 5560001 | NCBI WGS metagenome assembly JAABUQ01 (sample SAMN10711888, study PRJNA513371) | rock metagenome | isolation source: Antarctica rocks | place: Antarctica: Victoria Land, Finger Mt nord | collected 2015-12-18
TTGGTGCTGGGGTTGGTGTTATGGTTTGAATGGGTAGAGGATGGAGGGAGGAGTGGAGGAGGAAGGAGTAGGTGGGGGGAGGTTTACCGGAGGAGTCGCGGTAGGAGGAAGAAGGTTTGCGGGGAGGAGCGAAGGCGAGACGGGCGGGACGACCCTGCCGTCAGCAGGGTAGTTCAAGCGCAATATTGATGAGTCTCCGGGCAAACATTGACTTTTGATCTATCTATCTACGAGACCAAGACCGTCTTGGCCTATCAAGACGGCTGTTTCTGGCCATTGTCCTTCTTCGGTCGGGGATCCCAGTTGGGCAAAATGTGTTCGTATTCCGCGCTGATGTGGAAAATGGAAGGAGGATTGAAACGGTAGCGGTGGTGCAAAGCCGCCCGGGCCTTTCGCTCAACTCTTCTCTCTTTGCCGAAGCTATCGCTTCTGCATTTTCCCCTTGCAGAATTGCTTCAGCGGACTGTGTGCTTGGTGTCTCTGGTCCTTTCGCCAATGGTGGAGCGTAGGGATCTGGCTGCCCTTCGCTTTGCTGGAGAATGGCCTTGCTACATAGGCTCGTTGCACTGCAAACGCCGCCATCGCAAACATTCGCTGAGTCCAGCGTATGTACTCCTTCCAGAGGATTGGAGACCATGGGTGATTCTATTTCCGATGATCTCGGCTCCCCGGACGGGTTGGGGATTTTCACATATTCATCTTCATCGTCTGTTGATTCTGCACAGGGGCTAACCCTTGTATCCGGTTTTTTGGACCGCTCGGAGGCCATGACCCAAGGATTGGAAATGAGTGATGTTAGACTGGGATCGTTGAGCGTTCTATAGAGACAGGCCCGAGGATCACGTTGCTGACCCATGTATACGATCTCGGAACAGGGCAGGCATACAGGATGCCGATCTGCCTTCTGGATTGGCACGCGTCGCCAACCATGTAATCCCCACTTTGTCGATGGGACATAACTTAAAAGTGCGTTTGAGAGACGAAGGTGCCATGAAAAGTCCTTACTTCTAAAGGTCAGGTTGGAGAAGCTTGGGTACCTGGAGTACAATCGAAACTTCTCAGGCCTGTTGAAAGAGAGATAATTCTCTTAAAAGCTTTATGATATCGGACAGTCACTCTCTTCCCCTTCAAACGTCAAGTACTGTCTACAAGATAATACTCTCTCCTCAAGGAGGTGTGCAGCTTCATTTCACTGGTCTGCTATTTGTCTACTAAGTTCTCGATGCTTCCGTTCTCACTTGGCTACCCTTATTTTCATGTTGATTAATTGTCACTGGTTTTGATACTCACCAGGGTCCTTTGGCGCTCAAGCCTGACCGTATCGATTCTCCTTACACTCGATAATGATTGTGCGTCTTCAAGCCACCAGTATGGGCAACATCAAAGTCACCATGTCCAACACCGAGAATTTCAATCTAGAACTCGATTGTATTCTCTCGACTTCCTCCCCTCGCTAGTCGTGCTTGAGATTCCAGAAAAAACGTCTCTACGATGGCGTTCGAGCATGTTAGCGCGGCGTTTGTACGGTGTTGAAAATATTACGATGATATGGCAAAGTGAGGTAGGAGAGGGCAGATCAATTTCGACCTACCTACTTTGAGCGAGGATTTGATAGGAGATTGACATGAATTCCTCGGTTCTAATACAGGATCAAACACCATTTCCGGACGAATGCTAGTATGCGGACCCCTGCAGCAGACACCATCTCGCTAGGCCATCAAATACTCGCGAACGCCGGTAAATCCTTCCCAAAACCTTCCCGAGCCTTCACGTACCACTATGCCAATGATCATCGTCGTCTCCCACCGCCTCAATCGAGTAATTCACCATCTCCGCGACCGTCATTCTTTGGAATCTCCAAAGTCAGTCTCGGCCTCTTAAGGCCCCGTCGAGAGCGCGAGCGACTCAACAAAGCACGAGCTGTACGTATCGCCACCTTCTCCGTTTCCGCCTTTGTCCCAGTCATCTTAGCACGTCCGTTCCGGGGAAGCAACGCCCGCTCGGAATCATACTGGGCAATACTTGCTGCGACCTCGTCAGCTTGGCCTATCACCACTCGAATGTTCGTCACGATCACCGCCGTCTCCCTCGCTCTGCTCACCCATGATGTCATCAAGCAAATGCCTCCACTGCGTTATCCCATGTCGCTTGAGGACGTTCTGGGTGCCGTTCCAATGGCACGTAAGTCCTAGCAGTTCCGCCCGCTTCTCCATGTACAGCTCTCGCAGGGGCATCAACGAATCCTCGAGCGCGAGGACAGATTGTTTGAGCGCTTCCCGCGAGGCTGCGAGCGACCTCATCTCCGCCTGCATGTCCGCGAGGACATGCGCGGCCTGTGTAAGGCGGTCCATCGGATTATCTTCCAGCACGATTTGTGAGTCGTGACCCGCGAGGCGATGATGGCCGTCTAGCATACGCAGGCTGAGAGGGAATTGCGTTTGAGCTTCCAGACTCAACAAGGCGACGTGGATTGTTTGATTTGTGATGTCTGCGTCAAGAAAGTCCCAGCGGTTTTGGTTCTCGTTATAAAGGGAGCTGAGGCTGTCGCATTGGTCTGCAACGGTTTCGGCGTTGTGGAGGAAGTGGCCTGAGAGTTCGTAGCATGTTCTGATCTTGTTTGCGAGCTCGGTGGAGTGCTGTTCGAATGCAGCGTGGGTCTTGCGAGTAGGGTAGGCGCAGAAGGCTGTGAGGCTCGTGGCGAGGACGGCGATGAGGCCTTCGGACATGGCTGCTGGAGTTGGGTGTGGATTGAGGAGATGTGTTTATTTGCGGCGGTGATGAGTCGTTGACGACGATTGGGATTGAGAAGTGCGGAACTGGGATGGGAAAGATGGTATAGAGGAGAGAATATAATGCATTGTTCGGTATCAAGAAGAAAGGTGTTGGCGAACGATTACACGCGGCTTTGGTCGGTGAAGCAAGAAGCAATGAAGCAATATGTTTAGCCCTTTGTTGACATTCTGTGTGAAGCCCACGATGATGGGAACGAAGATGAAGGCGTGAACACTTCATTGTAATTTTGCCGGTCCTTGAGAATTGTCAAGGATGACTTCATAGTAGAGAAGTTGTATCAAAACCAAGCTTAAGATCAACACTGTTGAAGTGCTTGAAGCAGTATATGTGCCTTTCGGGGCGAAAGGTACTCTCGACGAATAGCTTCGCAACCCCAAGTCAACCGAGCGCAGGAACATATCCTCCACAATAGCCTACTCAATCAAGGTCCTCGTCGATTTGTCAGTTTCTACTCTTTTGTGCATGCCGTGGTTCACAGCTCAGCGCCATGCTCAGATTAGGCCACTTCGGTCTCCATCTCCAACCCTTACCCACAGTTGCACTGTATCCTCCGCCTGATTCTTGACCAGGACCGTCAATTTCGAGTCTCTGACCGACGACCATCTCAAGATGTTCCTTTGGTAAGAAGGGATATGATGACCACGCTCTGGCAATCTGCTAAATGGAGGAATATGGGAGGTGCTCACAACATGCTGAATAGAAATACAAAAGATTTGATTTATATCAGGCCATAGAAGCGTATTCTCTTTCGATGTCCACAGGCATGGAACAATAAGAAACGAGCAATAGCCTTGAGATGGCCTCCTTCTAGTGGGTCTCGCTACATGACGTTCTACTTGCACGAGCTCTTAAAGAAAAAGTTTCGTGAACGGAGTAGGTGAGTAAAATTGGCTGCGATGAAGGATATTGGAAATGGGGGACTTGGACACGAGATGGAGATGATGGTGGAGCTGATGGTGGAGCTGATGAATGAGGAAAACTGGTGATGCACCAGGGGGTCTACTAGTCTGTTCCGCTTCCATAGGGCTGAAAAACCAACTACTAAACCCTATTTACAAATAAATTAAAAAATATTATTTAAATAATTCCTAATAGTTTTTAAGTTCTTTTTTTAATAAATTATTATTCTTAAATAACTTTGTTTGTAATCAATAATATAAATATTAAATTAATCATTATAACTTATTTATTAAACTAGAGCTTTCTTGAAGAATTTTTATAATCGTCGATAAAAATTAAACTTTATAAAAGAATTAAAAGGATTTAATTTAATTAAAAAAATTATCGAAAAAAGGTTTAATATAAGGAAAAATATTAATAAAACTTATATCGATTTTGAAATATAGTTACAAAAATATTTAATTAATATTAAATTTCCAAAATATTAAACTTTATATTGCTATAAAATTTTCTATTAATATAAAAACCCTTTTTGTTATAATAATAAAAATAATATTTCAAAGATTAAGTTTTTTAAACCTTTTAAGCTTTATAAAAAGATATATAAAATAAAAAAGTAACTTAATAAAAAAATTTGCTTTTTAGAAAACCTTTTTATTTATTACATAATATTAATATAAGTTAAAAAAAATATATAATTTAAAAGTATTATATTAAAAAGTTTTTTCATAAATATATTAATATTATTTAAAAATTTTATATTGACAAAGATTAATAATTATTAAATTAATTATAATATTATTATTACCTTCTGGAAAGTTAATTAAATTCCAAATTTTATATATTTAATTTATATATTTAATTTTAATTTATAAAAATTGGTTAGAAATTTTTTAAATAAAGGATTTAAAAGAGAAATTACAATTCGATAAAAGAACTTAAATAAATAATTTTAAAAGAATAAAGTATTAAGTTATTAATATAATAAATAAATAATAATAATATTATTATTATATAAAAATATTATAAATAAAAGTAATATCAAAATTAGAATAAACTTATTCGTATTGACTCCTTAACGATTATAACCTCCCAACAGTTAAATATTAAGTTTATTCTAACTAATTAATAGTAAATTCTATTATTTCTATTTATTAAATAATATAATATTTTTTAAATATTATTATTTTTATTTTTATTAATGTTTACCGTATAAAGTTTATATAAATTATATAAACAAAAATTATAAATATTTTAATATTTATATATTTATATATACTTTTTATTATTTTATTTAACTTTATATTTTGAAAAATATAAAATTTTATTTTAATATTCCTTTATCATTTGTTGGCCGATTTATATTAATAAATAATCGAATAAGAATATTTGATGAACTTTATAATTTGCCTTTTTTAAATATTTAACATAACATGCAAGCGTGGTACGCAAGGTATATTGGTATTAGCTTCCTTAAATGGGCTTAGTGCCTAGCAGTTAGGGGGTCATGGCCTTTGGGGGGTTATGGCAGTTAACGTACTAATTTAGTTGATTGGCCAATCAACGTATATTGGATTGGCAATCTAACTGACAATTGGTTATCTAATATATTAATATAGATAATTGGCTAATTACCTAATTGATAGCCTAATTGCCTACAGTAGTATATTAAATAATTATTTACTTAGAGTCGTTTTTACCCCCCTTTAAACAGCTCCCCCTAAACGGCTCCCCCTAAACGGCTCCCCCTAAACGGCTCCCTATGAACGGCTCCCCTAAACGGCTCCCCCTAAACAGCTCCCCCTGAACGGCTCTTCCTAAACGGGTCTTCGAATTTTGCAATAGGGATTTTTTTTGTTTTTACGATTACCCTATGATCGTTTAGGGGGAGGTTGTTTGAAGGGAGTAGGGGAGCCGTTTAGGGGGAGCCGTTTGGGGGGAGCCGTTTAGGGGGAGCCGTTTAGGGGAGAGCCGTTTAAGGGGGAGCAGTTTAGGGAGGTATGTTAAGCCAGCGATATACTATCGTTTATATAGTTAGTGATTGCTTCGTCAATTAGTCTTTTACTTATCTAAGTTAGCTATATACTTAGCCGTTGAATGATCAATTTAGTCAGTTGATTGATAGTTCAGTAGCATTGGTGCGTCAACTGCCACAGGGTCAATACGAGTAGTGGACCCCCTGGTGATGCACCAATGCACCAATGCACCAATGCTAGGGACAAGAAAGATTAAAATGTGCTCTATCAAGCCATTGCAGACCTCAGTTGGGAGCAAATGTTTACGTAAGCATGAAGCTACGCGTTTCTGATATTTGCTTTAGTTATTCAGATTCTATATACTAACACCCTTCGGGGTTAGCCGCTACTGACTATATATATAATAGTTATAAAGTCTGGGCTTAAGAATATATAATTTTCTTAAATACGGCTTAATCCTTTCTTTATTTTTGTATTTTAATTTCTATTATACAATATTTATATATCTTTTATATAAAGATTATTCTTTTTCTTAAGCGTATTCAAACAGCGTTTTAATTAACTAATTTTATTAAGCTAAAAAAAAATTATTTTAATATAAAAGAAAAGTTAAAATTTTGCATCCAGGAGCCCAGGCTTTCCCTTTTTTATTTTTTTATTTATATTTTAATATTTTTATATTTATTATATAATATCTATATATTTTCTATATAAAGATTATTCTCCTTTTCGAGCGTATTTAAACGACGTCTTAATTAACTAATTTTATTAAGCTAAAAAAAAGTTATTTAAATATAAAAGAAAAGTTGAAACTTTATACCTCGGATAATCCCTTTTACAAATTCTTATCTTTACTTTAAGATTTCAGTATTAAATATATATTATTATATATTTTTCTCTATCAGAGAATTTTCTATATTAAAGTAAATACCGAAAGGTATAACGGAGCTTTTTGATATTCTCGTTATTATTAAAGAAGTATTAGATTTTAGACTTTGTTAATAAAAAAATTTTTAAAATTATTCTAACTTTTCTTCTAATAGGAATTTCGAGATTCTAAGCTTATTAAATAAAAGTATATATCTTATTATATAAATTGGATTATTATTATATTAAAATAATATAATATTGTTGTTGTTATAACTTTGTAAAGGGTAAATTTTGGAGTTGAAAAAATTAAGTAGGAAAATTTAAGGGTTTATTATCAAAGTTAAGTTATACCTAAGAAAATTATACGTTCTTGAGCTTAGACTCTATAACTATTGCATACGTAGTCAGCAGCGGCTAACCCCGAAGGGTGTTAGTATATAGAGTCTGAGTAACTGAGGCAATCTGATATGGAAGGTGCCTGTTCCTGGGGATTCAAGTATTGGATGTTATCGCAGACAGCAGGTACGCGCTTTGCTCAGGCCTATCAATGTCGCGTCGACGCGCATGGTGCGGGCAACATCAGCTCAACACCAAGTTTTGTCATCGTCATCAAACATGGCCGACTCGGATGAGAACGATGAGGATCTTAGGCGAGCCATAGCGCTCTCGCGGAGAGAGGAGCCCATCAAATCCGCAGTGCAAGGGGCAGGCTCCTTTGTAGAGGTCGCCATCAGCCTTGACAGTGATGAGGACAGTCTTCAAAAACCTCAGACCTCAACAAAGGTCACAAATACAAATATCCTTGGACTGGATCGTAAGCAGATGGAGGAGGCTCGGCTGGCACGGAAACGGAAGGCCTCAATCTCGCCTCCGGCGCCTCGCAATGCCGCGAGACTCGTACAAAAAGCACCTGCGGAGAAAACCGCCAATGATCCTATCCTTGAGAGGATACCCGGAAAACTCGAGGCCTTTCGACCTACGGCTTTCGAGCCAACGACGCCATCAATGCGTGGGCCGGTCTTCCTGCAGGGCGCATGCAAGAAGACGTGGGCGTTTGGTCATCCAAGGGAAGGAGACGATATCAAACTCGAAGAAATCCTCCAGAAGAGTGATTTACAGCTCGCAGTATTGAGCTCTTTCCAATGGGATGTGCCATGGCTGCTGGACAAGATCGATATGCAGACGACCAACGTCACGCTTGTAATGCAAGCCAAAGACGACGCAACAAAACAGCAGTACAGACAAGAGACAGTGAGCATACGGAATCTACGCATTTGCTTCCCATCAATGGAAGGTCAAGTCAATTGTATGCACTCGAAATTAATGCTGCTATCACACCCGACCTATTTGCGCATTGCAATTCCTACGGCAAATCTTGTATCCTACGATTGGGGAGAGTCCGGCATCATGGAAAACAGCGTGTTTGTCATCGATTTGCCTCGACTACCCAAAGGCGAGACGACCTCCGAAGAAGATTTGACCTTTTTTGGCCGGGAGCTGATGTATTTTCTCCATGCGAAAGGCCTTGAGCAGAGCATTGTCAGTAGCTTATACACTTTCGACTTATCTGCTACTGCCAAGTATGCATTCGTCCATACTATTGGAGGTGCACACACTGGTAAAGGAGACCCATGGCGTCGGACTGGCTACTGTGGACTGGGACGAGCGGTCCAAGCACTTGGGCTGAGGACTGAGGAAGAAGTCGAGATCGACTTTGTCACATCTTCAGTTGGGTCTTTGAACATGGACTTCCTATCAATGATATATCTCGCTTGTCAGGGCGATGATGGTAGTACCGAATACGCATGGAGGATTGTTCAGACAGGGAAGGGGAAAGATGGTCAGAAGGACGCCAAGCCAGCCCAAACGCTCCTTGGCCAAGTCAGGAATTCAGTCCGCGACAATTTCCGCATCTATTTTCCTACCCACGAGACAGTCCGCAATTCTACGGCCCGCTCTGCAGGGACGATATGCTTTCAATCGAAATGGTATGAGTCCCCAACTTTTCCACGAGAGACGCTGCGAGATTGTAAGAGCGTAAGGGCAGGGATGTTGATGCACAATAAGGTTTGAGTCCTCTATCCCAACAAGCTTCGAATTGTTGATCATCTTCAACTACAGATTCTCTTCGTGCGGCCTAGAAGAGAGACTAGCAAGTCAGCTGCTTCGCCCAAATCATGGGCGTATCTTGGATCTGCCAATTGCTCGGAGAGCGCTTGGGGGAAACTCACCAAGGATCGTGTTTCTAAATGCCCAAAGCTCAACTGTCGTAATTGGGAGTGTGGTGTGCTCATACCAGCTCAAGTACAAACCGGCGAAGAATGTGTAGATGGAGTGGAAGGGAACGAGCTTGTGGACACTCTAGCCGAATTTGAAGGTGTTGTCCCCGTCCCAATGCACTATCCTGGCACAGAGTACGGGGATCGCAAGCCATGGTACTTTACCGAGCAGCGGTATTAGAAACAATATCCTGTACTAGCACAGGTATGCAGGGAAGCAGTATAGGGGCTTTTGAATCTTTTGTGGCTTCTCTTGGTGAGGCATTTTATTTGAGAAAGTCCAACAATTGAAAATTTGGCCTGTGTTTGATCGGGCTTTGCCGCGCTTATGGAGGAGCAATAAACACATAGTTCCCAGCTCCTTGTTCCCCACCTCAAGCACCACATCCTCTCCTACCTTACTAGTTTTGTTGTCCTCAAAGCAACACGACACTCTCGCTTATGATTTTGTTCCCCAAACCAGGTGTGGTCTTTGACCATCACATCATTACAGGCCCAGTCTCTTCTCTCACCAATGTAAGCCAACCCGATGCACTTTACAATTCCAAACTTGCCACGGGATGCCATCACAATATATCCACTCACCAATTTCTATCAGAGCCAGTGATCGTGATTACAGCAAAGCAAACTCAGTGTCAGTCTGATTACGAGAAGCGTCACCACCTCAAAACTCAACACGAACCTACGTCTTGTCCTGGTACTTGACACCTTTATCACTGAGGATCTTCTCATCATCCTTTTCTGGCCGATCTCGGCAGATGCCCGGAATGTCAAGACTCCTCGCGTTACATTTTGAACTCCTTGTCCACATCATCGACCAAGTACACCGAAATGGCCTCGAGAAGTTCCCCATGATGTGCCGCGTAATATATTTGCTTTCTGAGCAGAAACTTAGAGTTCTTATCGAGCGTAGTGGTAAATATACTCCCCTGCGCTACGGCTACAACAATGCAGTTGATGACCCGTGGACAAGCCTTCACCATCTCTTCTTCGATGAGATTTGCAAGGATTACAGCGTGGCTCAGTACCCAAAATCGTTGCAACTAGATCTCGATACTTATGTCTACCACCCCAATCCATGCGCTTTAAATGGCCTACCCTCGGACACATTCATGGAGATCACGATCAAGATCTGGTCGAGATGATATCTTCGACCAGACACTTTACTGAGCTGGAGGCTACCTCTTGGCTTGAGCATCCCGATCGGAAGCAACTTGGTGATCTTTATGGCTTTCTTCCTTTGCTGTTGCCTAACCTTCAGTCCGTCAACATAAGTGGGGGCGACAAGTCGGACTGTTTCCTAGAGATACCCAAACGCATCGTGCTGCAAGACACCGGTCACTGGGCTGGCGGAATCTCTAACGGGTCCAGGGCCCCCTCGCAACTGTCTCATGTGGAGGTCGTTGACTTCGATCTACAGTTGTTCGCGCCCTTCGCTCTTCTACCTTCCGTAACATACATTGAGGACATGTCAGATGGATACCTCACCCGAAACACAGTGGATGGCTTTGAAAGCGCTTACTTACTGCCTGGGAACTCAAAGGTTGCTGCTTTCAAGACAATGACTCTCGATAACGAAGGATCGATTAGTCTACAGCGCCTCCAGAAGTTTCAATCACTGATGCTCTTTGAGTTTCCGTGCGGGAAGTACGCAGATACTGACCCCAGCAAAGACATGCCATGCATGGCTATCGATGCCTCGAAACAACACTCATGAATGACTTTGGATTCACTTTCGTTCACAGATTTCGAGAAATGGGACCTACCACAAAGCCGTGGAGGTCTTATGGCGACAAAACCCAAGCTTGTTCAGGCATCTTTACAGGTTTTTGAAGCGCTTCGGGAAGTCCGCTTACACTGTCATCTGTTTACGATGCTCTGGGGTCAAAAGCAGGACTATGAGAATTCTGACGCGGGGTTCCAAGAACGCAAGTCTTCCTTACCTTTGATTGTGGAGGAACTACCACTGTCGATAGAGCACGTTCACTTCGATGGACGCGTAAGTATGCAAGAGATTAATGCTCTGGTCCTGGGCCTTTTTGAACGCAGAGCAGAGTCTTTGCCCAACATGAAGATGATTGCGTTTGACCATGTCATGTTCTACGATGTCGATGTGGAGGAACCCAAAAAGTCTGAGCAGGCTGTCAAACTGGAATCTTCGAGAGTTATTGCACAAGAGCCGGAGGAGGCATGTATGGCCATGGGCATCCATTCGAAGCTCTGTTTCTGGTCTGAGAGACGATATTCACATCGGCCGATGAGCTCCGATTGTTGGAAGAAGGCATCGAAACTCACGGACGGCTTTGTGAAGGAGAAGAAGCAGCTGACGCCAAATAGCGATCACACCAAAGAAGAGAGATCCCCGGAGTTGACCGCATTACTTGACATGGCAAGAGTCTGTTGATAGCATCCTCCGTTGCAAAACAGGAACCCCGACATAGAGCAATAGCTTCAAGGAAGAAGAGAGCCGGATATGCAAAGGCTGATGGAGACCTTATCACCAAGGGCTTCTACAATATGATTGGCCAGACTTCACAGAGCAAGCGCTGGGGATATACGGACATCCATAGTACCCTGGCAGAGGCAAAATCGAAATTGCATGCTGGAAATTTACAGCACATCTTCAAATTTTGGTGTCTATGTAGTTTCCTGTCTTTTCGCTGACGGTGTCTTGGGAGCCCTGTGATGTCGCCGTTAGCCATGACATGTCAACACCTCACCCTTAGACCGCAGTACTGAAAACACTGAGAAACAAAGACCCTGCCCAGACACCTATCTTCTTATTGCTTCCAGCCACCATGCCTGCATCTATCGCTTTACCACCCCCGTCATCATGCTCATCTCAGTATATCTGCCGACCGCGTCCATTCCTCGTATTCACATTACGCTCCACGAAGATCATCACCTTCTTAGCTAGCTAGACCCTTCTCATTGCTCTGCCCACTTCCATGAACCCCTGCCACCAGCCTTCCTTGATATGTGACGCTCTGCTGAAAAGCCTTCCTCCTCCGGCACCCCTACAGTTGCCGCACTCTTCACTCTCAACTTTCCAATTCTCAAAAGCCGGATGAGGTCTTTCCTAGGGCTTATCTAGACCCGTTTTCTCGAGTCATTACAAGGGCGAGCATCCAGTATGAAACACTGCTGAGTTCCTTCATAACTTCTATTCAGGAAGTCCTGACCATGTACATTAGGGTGCAAAACCCCGCGATCTATCAATCAGAAAATCCCTCCCTTTTTCCATTCCATATGAATACTTGCACTATCTATTGAGATGAGGAAAAAAATGTGAGTGGAATGCTGATGATGTTGCTTATTGAGGAGCTTGCATCGCGCAGATTTCAAGAGCAGAATGCAAGAGTGCCATATTTGTCCCAACCAGCGGCCTGACTGTCTACGGGGCACTACTTTCATCCGACGTGAAACACATGGCATGGTGGGATCATCGAGGGGTAGAGCCAATGATGCCGTCCCAGTTTCTCTTAAAGCCTCTCTCCTCATAGGGTTCCCGTAGCGATTCTCCGGTAGCTAAACAAACTCAGAAATATGCATATCATCCCGACGATCGGAAATGCAATTTGAATATATCGTAGATGGTGGAGCGGAGTGGATGAGCGGAGGAGTATTTGTAAAGCTTGGAGATGGGGTTCTGAATGACTCGGCCGCATTCGGAAAAGGCCTCCGATTTCCGATTTCCGATTTCCGAGCCCCGTCCCGAGCGGTATTTGAGATCTCTCCATGCGAGCACTGGCAACAAGTACCTTACCTCCATATACTCGCTCTCATTACTGCTGATATTGTGACTGGCATAAGCAGGTTCATCCTTGGCAAGATCTGTAGCAGCGCAACGATGGAATTTCCACTTCCAAAATATTCGCTCTGGGTCCCGCTGCTGCCCTGCCCGCGAGACTATCAGATGACTATCATCCCATCGCGAGCCGAGAACAAAGACAAGAGCCAGGTGTCCAGCCGTGCTCTCAATTCCACCAACATGCACTCGTAACTCCGTGCTCGCACCCAACGCTCCAAGAGCGTTCGATGCAGATCCCGTCTTCGCATCTACACGCCTTCGGAAGCCCCGTCCGCAATTCATTCCACTGTCTCCACAGGTATACCAATCGTGATTAGCATGTTAAAATTCCAGGCCTTCTTGGATTGATGCACGCACGCGGATGGTCGACTGGTTTACGAATAGGTTTAAGAACCTTGCTGGCTGGGAAGAGATGGTCCAGGCTGGATGCCATGGGAGTGGGTACCGACTGGTGTAGATCCTCACGTGTGAGACTATGACGCAGCCGAAGGCAGAGGTAGTAGCGAGGAATCTGCACATGGATGAGGTAATTAAACCCTACTTCCTGGCAGTAGGAACGTCTATTGCCATTGAGTTCAGGAGTCCTCTTCCGAGGACGAGGATTGGACGCTTAGGTTCGAGGGGGCGGAGGAGAGGTACCAGAGGGCATTGGAACTTTTCCAGACGGGGGACAGGAGAGGATTGGATTGGCGATGTTTTCGCGAATGGTCTTCCCGAATGGCAATGGTGAACATGAGAGCAAGTATGGCCTGGCTAACAATTTGCTCGGACTTCCCATGGAAAATCTAGATGAGCACATCCGTGTTACGAAGGAGGTGATTGACAGTGGCTAATCGCACGTAATGAGATAGGGGTAGCCTGTAATACTGGGCTGTTCACTGGCGTGTTAATGGGAAGGGAGTTCGGGAGTGGGAAAGCCTTGAAGGAGTGAGCACACATGTCTTAAGAGTTGTAATCCTAAGCTACAGCCCTTGGAGAGCTTCAATCCCGGCTCAACCGCCATTAGAAAGCCAAAGGAACACGTGAGCGAGTTCGTGCAAAAAGAAAGTATTGGGCCCAACGCATCGAAGAGGGCGAGATATCGTGTGAGATTGATCCCACAGACTCTGTATGAGTGTCCTGACAACTCATGTCATTATAGATTCAAAGGCAATCTCGTCGTTGATCGAGTTTTGCTCTTTTGCGCGGCCATTCTTCTGAGGCAGAGGTCTGTTCGAACTCTGAACGTTGTTTTCCATTTCCATAACCCTTCTTTCCCTTCTCTGTCTATTCCACCGAGGCATCTGATAGAGATTTGTGGAGGTAATGCAGGGGTCAGCATGTAATTTTAGTTAAGTAGGGAAACAATTATCGGCAAGGACGGTCCGAAGACGAACGGGAGAGTATGGCGCATGGCAGAAGTGATTTAGCCGGAAAAGGCATCATTCGGCGAGATGGACAGAGTTCGTTCTGGATTGACGACAGGGATCTTTGAGACGAGGCCCCTAATGCCCCTCCATAGGGTGACAGCTCCCTCTTGTCGCCGTTGCACAATCTGAACATCATCTCAGGAGCCTTTCTGTGCTACTTTGGTGTATGGTGTATGGTGTGTGCCTGGATAGAACTTTTGTCTCTCTGTCCCAACCACGGGGATCTTGTCCTATCCAGTTACCGCAGCCCGCAGCTCAGGAAAGGCGCCTACATGGCTAGCAACCCGGAACGAGGCTGTCACACTCCGCCAGCCGAGAGCTGGAAGCCAAGCCCAAGTGTGATTGACAGGGAGCGGCTCAGCTCCTGCAGCTATACGGGTCTCGATCTCCCCTCATCTTCCCCCCTGCACTCAACCACTGCGCGGTTTGATACACTGGCCAGTAATTTGACTGCAATTTAATTGTGATTTGGTGGTGATTTGGCGGGATGAGACTGCTGTCGCTCAATGCAGCACCACAGCTCTCTAGCTCCCTCACTCAAAGAGCGTGCGGCGTCCATGGCGAAGACGCCGACATCACCACTAATTGCGATAGCAAAGATACACCAATGCACCAAAACGATCCCGCAAGGCTGATGCTACTTATCTCCCACCTTAATCCCCTCCTCCCCTCCTCCCTCTTCGTCCTCCTCTTCCCTCTCATCTACACGAGAGTCCTGCCCGTGTGCATGAAGGTGCGCGTGTACTGGATTCAATTTACATGGCATCCACAATGGCATTGCTGGTTGCGCTTCTCTTCTTCGACATCGTCGCCGCTGTTCCTGGCCTTATACCATGGTTTGATCCACAGCCGACCCCACTGGGCCTCATGGCCACAGCGGGCATGTCTCCTCGTCCCACAAACGCCCCAGGATTCAACGACATCCCCAAAGGCCTCCGACCGAGGCAAAACGTCCAGTATCCACCTCCACTGAATTGGTGTGGTTTCGTGAGCAGCTCTTACAGTGAGTGAAGGAATATGAAACGGGATATGCGTGAATGAATTGCTGAGACGAGCCACAGACGAACCGCTTTCATGTAGTGTTAATTTGGTTTGCGCTGTTTCGGGCGCTGCTCTGGGATGCTGTCCCGCGACCACAGGAGTCTGTACCGCTCTCTACACTACATGCTACAATTTTGGGGATCTCTGCGATGCCGCATGTGAAGCAGACAACGCAATTAGGAAATGGTTGGTCACGCCCCCGCAACGTCTTCAAAAATCAACATTCAGTGACTCTGTTGTAGTAGCGATTCCTCCCGCCCATTCTGCGGTACCTACGCTTTCCCCGGCGGCACCCATCAGTACAATTGCCAGACTTCGAGCAGGCACATCATCCCAGTCGAGTTCCTTGCCGACTTCTACCTCACAGCGATTGGCAGTACTCTTGTTCCGTCCTCATCCATCTCTGTGTTCCTTGGCCCGTCCTCTGATTCTGCTTCCGCTACCGTAGCTTCGTCGTTGACCGTGAACACCCTAGACCTCGGACAGCCTGCTGCAGCTACCCCCACTTCCGGTGGATTCACTAGCTCTGGCACCGGCACCGGCAGTAGCAACAACAATTCGAATAGCGGCGGGGGGCTCTCACAGACCGCAATCGACGGCATTGCAGCCGGAGTCTCCGTGGGCTGTCTACTTGTCCTTGTTCTGATCGTCTTCTTCTGCTTACGGCGACGCAAACAAAAGAGGCTGGCAGCGTCTCGCGCAGCCTACCCAGCGATGCAACAACAACAGCCGGCGATGCAGCAGCCTATGCAGCAGCCTATGCAGCAGACTATCCCCCCCAAAGCGTTCGAAGGGTACCAGTCCGTTCCCCAGCATGAGTTGCCCGTCAACCAGGAATACCCGCAGTACCCCTCCCCTTCCATGGAGCAGAAACCACAATACGCCACCCAACCTACGCAGCAGCCCCAAGGCTACTTTTCCCCTCCCACGAGCACCGGCACACCCGCCCCCACGGAACCCCGCCGCGAATCAGAAGCATCTCAACTCTTTTCCCCGGCGACGACCCTTACCCCCGATGGAACCGGCCAACAAAGCTACTCCAAAGCTCCCATCTCCCCAACCGTCACAGAAGTGGATGGCACACTCGGCAACCCTGGCAACGTGGAGCCGCACGGGATGCCGAGGGAGGTGGACGCCACGATGGGAAATCCGAGCGTGCCGGTCGGAGGGCACGGCCTGCAGGCGCAAAGGATGGGGGGGGGGAGTCCCAGCGCCACGGAGATTGAGGCTCGGCCTGCGAGTACGGCTGCGGGCCAGAGTGTTCCAGGAGCGATGGGAGGTGTACAGGGGCAGGCGCCCGGGGGAAGGACGAGTGCAAATCTGGCGGGGCCGTGGGGGGGTGATATCTACGAGATGGGGGATGAGCGGCATCATTAGATCAGAGATGGGGATGGTGATACGAAGTACTGGCTTCGACATGGTAGGGGCTTGGGCCTTTTCCCCCTCGACTGCGTCGGATTATTTGAGCCCACGGGGTTTGCATGTGGAGTATAGGTATATCGTAATGGAACATACTGAGCTGCTGGCTTGCGCATCTCCAGTCTACACTGTGTTCGCGTTCGGATGGGTTGCGGCTGAGGGAACAGAATCGGTTTCACAGCCTCTATTAAACTATGTTTATCAACGATCGTACAGATGATGTATCATCAGTCAAGAAGAGACTAGATATATGCATCTTCGTGTATACAATTTCGGTGAACAGGCAGCTTGCAGCTCTAGCTGACTCCAATTTGGAGAGAGGACGGTGGGGGCCCAATCGGGTTTACCATATCTGACGGCGTCACAACGGTAGCGGAGTGAGATTTATGGAGCACGAGTAATCTAATCAATCAGTTGGTGAATCTAATAATCGAATCATGTAAGCAGCCTCTCGTTAATTCAAAGGTCTTGAAAGGAAATTACGATGAAAAAGACGTGAACGGGGGCTACTGCTACTGATGTCGCCAACAGCCCAGCTCCCATTCTTGCTACATGAAAGGAGCTTGGGATGACTATTTGGATACAGAGCCAGCATTGACAAGATGTTTACCCATGAGGTATGCTAAAACCAAGGCCCCACTAGCTCAGCCTCGAGCAGAAGGAGAAAGAGAGCCCATGGCCAGCCTTGTGATGCCCTCGCCTCTTGCGAGTACCTGTTATAGAGTTTAAGATTCTTTATTCTGGCGAGTTCTCTCGGTACATCACGCTACGTACCTTCTCCCCTCTACCCAAGCTCGCTTGAAGTAGTACGCAGCTTCCGTCTGCCCGAAAGACAATCTACCTCGGTGTACTCGTATTGACCCCCCAACGGCCATGACCCCCCAACGGCCAGGCACTATTCACCCCCCCATTGCTCCACCATATTCTAGCCGAATCAGGCAAATAGGAGCTCGAATGAAAGCCCTCGATGAGCTCTACAGTATCTACTCTTCAGATATATATCATAATGCGCAGGCATTGTGCACGAGGTGTGCTGATATTAGCTTCCCTAAATAGGCTTAGTGCCTGGCCGTTGGGGGGTCATGGCCGTTGGGGGGTCAATACGAGTATCTCTCATGAGAGAAATTGCGGCTGTTGTCAGCAGGGCGTCGAGTCTGGCACTATAGACTATTATATCTTCCGCGGCATTGCTCTGTTGAAACAAACGTTATCAAACACAACCGCCAAGCTAATAGTCCAATTTACATCCCCCCCCTTTCTAATCTCCATTCCAAACCTCGGCCGTTCTTTCAAGGCACACGCGCCCCCTCATCCATCATCCCTGCCTCTAAGAACAACTACCCGTCTGCTTATTTAGCCGACTGTACCCCGTAAACTCCTTAAACTGTGCCTTATCAATCGCATTCAATTTGGGGCACCCGAGCCCATTCGTCGCTTGATCGATCGCCGTGCCCAAGGCATCCATCGCGGGGTTGACATCGCTGTACAAGCCGGACAGGAAGTCGGACGAAAGCTCCGAGGTCTTCTTTTTTAGGTGGTAAACCTTTTCGATCCCTGTCTTAACTATTCTTTGATACGTAAAGGACCAAGCCTATTCTGGGCAAACGTTCTCATAGAGCGTTAGTGTTGGATGTAATTTGCACCACAAATCCACTAAAAATGCGCACGCCCTTAGAGTGCTGTATTTGGGCTTATATTTACAGCTGACAGTTAGTCTCACCTCCTGTAGACCGTCCTGTCAAGCATGTTAGCAACCGGCTTACGTGGATCAATGATCTCTCTGGACGTGATCAGGTAACGTTTCTACCTCTCTTTTTCTAGCATCGAAGGTTTCCTCTTCAGACCATCTCAGAGCTATCCATAGCTCTTTTTTTTATCAGTCGATTTTGCAGGGTCTTGAATGCTGTGGTGGGATTGAAGATATTGATTTTCGCTAGTGTCAGATGCACTCAGGGCCAAATCATCTGATTGATAAATAATGGTACACAGCACCTTAATGTATATAACTATGAGGCTTTAAATAAAAGCAAATAAGTATTTCTAGTTTAATTTTATATTGATTACTTCGTTTAATAAAATGGAAAATAAGTAATATGATAATAATATAATTAAAAGTTTAAAAAAAAGTAAAATAAGAAAAATAAATTAATAAAATAAAATAAAAATAAAAACAAAAATAATTAATATTTTTTTTAAATAATAATAATATATTATTATTATAACTTTGTTTAATTAATAAATAAAGTCATATCATTATTCAAATTAATAAATTTTAATATACGAATAAAATTTTAATATTTTCAATAGAAAAAAGGTTTAATAAAGTTATTTATTAATATTTTAATTATAAAAATTTATTTAATAATAATATGATTATTTTAATAGAAGAAGGAATGGAAAGATAATACAAAGGCAAAGTATTTCCTTATTTTGTTCCGGTTGTCTTTATCAAGTATTAAATTTTATATAAAAATTACTTAAAACTTTATAATAAATTATTAATACAATTAAAAACGAAAAGAATAAACTTTAAAAAGTTTTTATATAAACGAAAGGTATTAAAAATATTAATAACAAATTATATATACAGCAAAGGCGTTATAATTATAATATATATATTATTAATATACTTTTAATAAATTAAAAAAACTTCGAATTTTGAAAATATTTAAGAATCTTTATAATAATAATCAAATTGAAAATGAAAACAAAAGTTTATTAGCAATAAATCTATATACTAACCGTATAACCATAGCGTTATATAATAAAAACGCAAAAGTCGTAAAATTATTAAGAAATTAATAAATAATATAAATACAAAATATATAAAAATAGATTATAAAATAAAATTATATAAGAAAATTAAAAGGAAATAAAAGGAAAGTTGTTATAAGTAAAACATTAATAATATTTTAAAAAATAAAACAAACGATAATGTATATAAAAAATATATGAAACATAAATTTAATATAATAGCAAATAATAATAAAATATTTAAAAAAAATAATTAGTCAATTAAAAAAGGTTATAGTTATAATAAAGCAAAAAAAAACCTTTTATGTATATAATTATTATTAAAGAAACGTAAATAATGTGTAATTACAATAATACGTTACCGATATAATTATTAAAAAAGAATTATTAAATTGTTATGAAAATTATTGATTTAAAAAACTTAATGAAAATAAATTAAATATTTATAAAAGAAATTATAAAATATATTATAAAAAAAGATATAATATTATATTAAAAAAAATTTAAATATAAAAAGTATGTTTTGAAAATAATAATAATTAAAATATAATTTAAACAAGTTTAAAAAACTTCAAAATAAAAAATATTTTTAAAATGAAATAAAAAAAAGGAATATGTATAATAACAATATATAATATATATAAGTAGTAAGAAGTTTATTTACATATAATACTAATTATAAAATTTTATTTGTATTTAAATAAAGAATCGAAAAACTTTATTATTATCGAAATCGTTATATAAAAATATAATATGAAGTTTTTATAAAATTATAATTATAATTTAATAATAATAAAATTATATATTTATTGTAAACGAAGAATATATAATATATTAATTAATTAAAATTTAAAATTTTTATTATATAAAAGTCCCAACTTTAAAAGTAATTTGTTTATATTTGTAAAATACCGTAAACTAGAAATGTAATAAAAAGGCTTTATTTACTTTTAAAAATTAATAATTGAACTTCAAAATTTTTATAAGAATATTTGAATTTATTATATTTTAACTTCAATATAATATTTATTAAAAAAATTATAAAAATAAAATTATAAAAAAATATTAAAAAAAATATATATATAAAATATAAAAAAAATATAAAAAAACAAAATGAATATTTTTTTTATTACTTCGATAAATAATTTGATAGAGAATATTTGAATTTATTATATTTTAACTTCAATATAATATTTATTAAAAAAATTATAAAAATAAAATTATAAAAAAATATTAAAAAAACTATATAAAAAAAATATAAAAAAAATATAAAAAAACAAAATGAATATTTTTTTTATTAATTCGGTATATAATTTGATAGTAAATAAAATATTAAAAAAAAACGGATAATTAAAATAACAAAAAATAATAATAATCAAAATAAATATTGAAATAATAAAAAAGAATAATAATCAAAATAAATATTAAAATAAAAATAATAATTTAATAAAGTTATAAATAATATTCGAATATATTAAATACTTTTTCGTAAATATAATTATAAAGTTCTAAACTTTTATAATATTCGTTCTTTTAAGAAAACGTATATATATAAAGGAAAGAAATATATTATAATATATTATATAAATTTATATAAAGTATTATATTAAATATAAATAAAAAAATATATATATATAATTTACTCCCGCTTAATTATAACGATATGTTATAATAAAAAAGTTTATTAATATTAAATAAAACTTTATAAATTTAAAGGAAATATTTAGATTTAAGAAATTTTAATTTATATTACTTTTTATAAATAAAACTTTTATATCCGCTTTAATATATATAATTAAATAATTTACTATTTATATTAAATAAAATAATTAATTGATTATTAATATATAAAATGTAAAATAATATAAAATAATTATTTGAATACTTTTTTATAAAAAAAACTTTTTATATTATTATAATATTTATATAAGAATTAAAAAATAACGAATCCGGAAAAATTTAAAATATTATTTCTTATTAATTATCTATAACTATTAAAGGATAAATAAATATATTATTAAAATATATTAAGACTTACAAAAGTTATCGGAATAACGATAAAGGTTTCGACTTTATAAATTAAACTTGATAATAAAATTTAAATATATTAATTTAAAAATTATAATATAATTAAAATTTGAAAAAGTTAAAATTAACATTAAAAAACTAAAAATAAAATAAGTAAATAATTAAAATAATTAAAAAAATAATAAATAAAAGGAATTAAAAATATTATATTAAATATAAAAGATTTTATTGAAAGGTTTTATTATATTATAGAGTAAATATAATATAAATAGAGTATTAATAATTAATGTAAAAAATAAAATATAATTTTATTTAAAAAAAATTTTATTTAATTCCGAAGTTAATTTGGAAAATATTCTTAATTATTAATGTAGAATTTAATAAAAAAGGGTAATTTTTTAATAAAATATAAAATATATAAAATAATTAAAAAAGTAGTTTTCAATAAAGCTTCCGGATTTAATAAATATTAAATATATTTTTTTGCCTTATTATATATAAAATATTAATATAGTTTAAATCCCTTTTTAAAAAATAATCAAAAAAGGAAATATAATTAAATTATTGTAATTTAATAATAATAATAATATTCCAAAAACTTTAGAGAGGAAAGTATATATATTATATAATCGAAATATATAAAAATTTATTAAATACTTAAATAAAAAGTGAAATTAAAAGGTTTATCGATATAAGGTTTTATTTAATTATTAAAAAGATTTATATTACATAAAAGAATAAAAAAAAGGTAACAAACTTGTTAAATTTAAATATTATAACAACATTTAATAACGTTTTTTATAAAAAATTAATATTTAATATATAAAAACGTTATATATTGATTACGTTATATATATAAATCTAAGATTTTTTATAAATAATAAGAATTAACTTAATAATAAGCTTATATAACTTATCGAAATATAATATTAATACAATATATTATAAAGTTTAAAGTTTTTATTTTATATTTATTTTATAATATTTGATTATTAAATATATATAAAAATATAAAGTTTAAAATTAATATTATCGGTTTTATAAACTATTAATATATATAATATTAATCGATTTATAAATAAAAAAATTAATAATTAAATTAAACTTAAAATGTTTTATGTATATAATTAAAATAATAATAAAATATATTCGCCGAAATCTTATAATAAAATAAGATAAAAAAAGTAAATATATTAAATTATTAAATATTTAAAAAAGGAAATAAACTACCAAATTCTTAAAGTTAAAAGAAATGTTAAAGACAGCCTTTTATATAATATTATTATAAATAATATATTTAAAGGTTATTATTTACGAAGATAAGGAAAAAGTAAATTATATACATAATATAAATAATATATTTTTAAGTTATAACGTTTATTCAAATATAAATAAACAAAATAAAATTATATTAATTATATTAATTATATTAATTATATTAATTATATTAATTATATTAATTATATTAATTATATTAATTATATTAATTATATTAATTATATTAATTATATTAATTATATTAATTATATTAATTATATTAATTAATTTAAAATAAAAATAAATAATACGTTTAAATAGTTTAAGAATAGCCTTTATATAAAGCGATATAACAATTAAAATAATATTAATATAAACAAAATATAAACAAAAAATATTTTATTATTATTATTTTATTTATTTCCTTTAAAAATTAAACTTATATAAAGACTTTTTAAAGGCTTATAATATATTATTAATGTAATTAAAAATAGAAAAAATAAACTTTAAAGACTTTTTATATAAATAAAAAATATTAAATATATTAATAATAATTTATATATATAATAAAAATATTATAATTATAAAATATATATTATTAATATATTTTCAATAAAAGGTTTAAAAGAAGTTTTTAAAAAAAGTTATTAATATTATATATTTTAGAGTACTATTAAAAAACAGGAAATATATAATAAAAATAATATATATAATTATTATTATTGAAGAGTTAATATAGTTTCAAAAGATTAAAACCTTAACTAAAAAGGTAAAAATATAAAGGGTTTTAATTTTATTTTATAGTTTTATTCAAGAAAAAAAGTACTAATATATAATTAATTAAAAGGAAAAGATAATAAAGTTTATATATATTACAATTACTTTATATATAAAGCGATTATAAATTAAGAATATATAATATAAACTTATATAAATTTATTTAAAGTAATAAAACAAATAAAACAAATATATATATATATATATATATAATATTATAAACTTTTTATTTATAATATATTTTATAATTTTTTTTATTAATATTTGATTTATTTTTATTAAGTTTTTTTAATTAATAATTTTTATAATAGTTTTTAAATACTTTTTTAATTAATACGTTGATAATATATTATATATGTTCTTTAATAATAATAATTATATATATAAACATTTTCTTCTTTTCTTTTGTTATAATTACAATCTTTTCTAATCGAGTTGATATTTTTTTAAACGTTTTATCATTATTTGTTATTATATTAAATATATTAAATATATATTATTCATATTATTTATATATATTATATATTAAATAATTTAAAATAGCGATTTAAAAGGGAATAATATTAAAACCGTATATAATAAAAGAAAATTCTAAAAGTTATATTATTAATTATTATTATTGTATTTTATTTTAATATTATAAACAATTAATTAATACCGTATTAATAAATAACAATATTATTAATAATATATATATTTTATATCGCTTTAATTATAAACTTTTACTGAAGTAGAATTACTTTTCGCTTATACTTTTATGTTTTTTTGAAACGTTATTATTTTATTTACCCTTTTTATAATACGAAGGAAAAGGAAAAGAAAAAATATATAAGAAAAGGAAAATTTTATAAATAATATAAAACGCAATAACAAGTTAAAAGTATAACGTATATAAAGTAATAAAAATAACAACAAAAATAATATCGATATTAAATAATAATATTCTTATAAAAACGGAAATAAAAAAAAGTAAAAGAAAAAAGAAATAAAACAATATTGTCCTATTTTTAAATAAACCAATTACAAAAGTTGAGCGATATTCTTATAATTAAAAAGAATAAGTAAGAAAAAATATTAATAAAATATTAAAAACGGTAATAAGTTTTACTTATAATAGATATTGTAAAAAATATAAAAAAAGGATATACAAATATATTATTTAAACTTAAATTTAAATTTAAAAAAATTTAATTACAAGTTTCAAACGCTTTATAAAATATAGAAAATATATATATATTAAACTTTTATATAAACCCGTAAGGGTGTTAAATTGAATATAAATTAAAACATATACATATATATATATATATAATAAAACTTTAAATAAAGATAAATAAAAATTTTTAAGTTTATTTCATATTAATTATTTCGCTTAATAAAATAGAAAATAAATAATATAATAATAATATTTTGGTAATATAATTAAAGGTCCAAATAACTTTAGAAAAAGCAAAATAGGAAAAATAAACTAAAAAGGGAAAATAAAGGCAATGACAGCTGACAGCTAGTTTCGGTAAAATCAAAAACCCTCATGTTACCCGGCGCTTGTGCTGACCGTATATCTGTCGGAAGAGTGTTTCCAACCACCTCTCTTGTAGAACGTTCCGTAGTTCTAAATGATATATTCAGCCTCTGTTTCCCTCAAAAAGGTTGTGCAACTATGCGGTGGCGAACTCTAATAGGCGTCCTGCATTTATTTGCTCGCGATATGGAAATCGCATAATGTGAGATGCTGATGCGACACAAGACAAACACAAGCAAGCTCTTCTCTTTGCGCATATATTCGCAAGCCTTGATATCGAGATCGATTTCCTTTATCAATCTTTGCAAACTTCTATTTCCTTTGTCGGTCATTTTCTACCACTCAGATTCTTATGCTTTCGTTGTATAAATGAAGCTACTCCTGAGACTTACATTGATGTCCCAGGCGGTATGGTGTCTTCCAGCTGTCAATCTAGGTCTGTATATTGTACTGGCTCTCCTTAGACGTTGAAAATTTTCGTATAGAGCTGATCAATGAGAAAGTCAACACGAACCTTGAAGGATTAGTGTTAACCAACACGAGTCTTCTGGATGCGGTATTGGCCAATAGGACTCAACTAGATGCGGAAGCACATAATAACGATGCCTTAATTATTGACTGTGACGATCAAAAAAAGCGTGTAGTCAATGTCGCAATTGGCAGCTTGAGATCAAGTCTTCTACGCACCATCTATTCAGGAGCCCTCACAGATCCAACAAAGGCCTACGAATTTATGTTCAAGGACATCAGGAAAAAAGCGGGTGTCCAGGACAAGTTGTTCCAGGTTGAGGCACTGCGAGACACACCAACGTCTGGATCGGCTCCTCAATTCTTCTGCGCAACACTGAAGACTTCCACGTGCCGGCATTGCTACCAAGCTGATCCCACACCTTTGGTGATAATTTTGAACGACGTCAGTGGCGTATGCCTCTGCGATGGGTTCTGGGCAGCACGACCCCCGCCTCAAACATTCAATCCTCAATTTTGCCCTACGGTGGTCGCAAATAAGTTTGTCGCTTCAACACCCTCCTTTCCCTTGAATCAGGAGAGCGCATTACTACCTTCCCTGCTCACGGTTTACGGTTTGCCATTCTCCGAGTTCGCTCCAGATATAACAACAGCTATGAATAAAGCTGTGGGCCGAGATGCCGAACAATCTTTTCGCAGTACTTGGAACTATTCTCTCTACTTCCACCGTCAGTACCACAACCTTTCAATTCTGTCATTCAGGTCATGTTCTTCCACTCTGACACGGCTTCCACTAATATATGATATCTCACTACCAGTCGTGCTTTACCATTGCGCGGTATTTCCGAATATCCATCTACCACCATGGAATTTCCCGACTTTGGGTATTGGGGGAAGTGGTGGAAGTGCCACAAATGTCTTTTCCGCTGGCTCCTCTACATCAGTCCTAAATCGGCCGTCTCCCACCTCAAGCAAATTGGTTGAGACCTCGTAACCGTAACAAGCAGTAGGTTTCCTACAAGGCTAGCATGCACTTATAGAAACAGGTATACTGGTATCACTGCGCACCATGTGACCACCATTTTCAAACTCCCCCTCAAGATACAGCCACCTAGTGAACCATATGTAGAAATACTGCAGCAAAGAAGTACGACCCCAAGTGAGACCGTAGATCTAGGAAGACCCTTTATTACACACAGTCTAGCTATCCAGCATCTGTCCATGTTTGAGGATGTACCAAAGGTGACAAATTCACATTTTGTGAGCAGAGAAATATGTTATAGTAATTTATCAGGTACTCACTACTCTCAGGTTTTCCATGTTTGGCGCTTGCGGCTACCCTGCTCAATTGTCAAATACATACACTGAGTCAGCCGCTCTGAGTCCAACCAATACTGTCGAGAATGGTAATGCGCTTTAAGGAGTTCCCGATGGGTGACAGTGGGATTGTGATCTCAGAAATATGGTAGTGGCAGGACCCCCTTGGAGAGAAGCGAAAGGCTTGCAATCGCCCAGAACACAGCCCTAAAGCAAGGCACCGCGTAGTGGCGATGCGCAGTGGCGATGCGCGACGTCGCCTACCGAAGGGCAGAGTTCTTCTATTGCATCCCGATATGACGAGGCGCAAAGCGAAGTATTGCATAGATATATGGGTATATATGCACCCAGGGATCGCGATGAGACGTAGTCCACACTTTTTCTCCGCTGCTTCTAATCCTATAAACCGAAGTCAAACTACTAGCAATGCCTGTATAGGCTTCAAGCTATGGCTAGCGCTCACTCCTTTGCCCTGCTCATGCTCCGGACAGTCGCACTCGTCTGCACTGTTACCCTAGGTTCGACGTGTTTCTAGAGACACAAAGTAAAGGGTAGAGGCCATCAATGTTAACGTCTTCTTTCCCGCAGGATCTACTTTGGTTATAAAACCCTGTGACCCCACACTGTTCCAGGAGGCGAGCCCTGCCTTGCCTCAGAACCTAACCGCCGAGACTCAGAACTTTGCCGCCAATGCACTCTCCTGCACCTCTCCCCTGATCCACAGCAAGTCTACGAACCTGTCGGCCTCCCACGACCCCTTTATTTACTCTGGAGGCGATTACGATGTCAAGCTCTCCAAATTCGGAGAGCATCGCTTTCCAGCCGCCGAGGTCGGCGCTTTCTTGCATGCCGCCGAAGCCAACCTCTTAGCTGAACTCGAAAGAATGAAAGGCTATCCCGACGACCCGATTCCCCGTGGAGATTACTTGTTTTATAATGAAAGGTCTCAACTTGCGATGAATATGCGACAAGACATAGACGAGTTTCAGAATCCAACATTTTCGTTCCGCGAGATGCAATTTGTGATCAGGGCTTTTCAATGTTGGAGAAATTTATGGGGGCCCGAGGGAAAGGTGCCAGAGGTGACTACTGTGGAATTGGTTTGGACGGAGCCCCAGAGCATGGAGAGGAAGAGAGTAGCGTTTGGGTTTTTAGAAATATACTGGCAGAGCTCCCGGTGAAAGTAAAATCCGGACACCTGCCAAGACCACATACATCCAGCTCAATACAGCTTCGCTATAGAGGTACAACGATAACTTTTCACACCAAGTTCTTGCATAAGAACCTATAGCTGTAATCGAATAGGAATATTCATAATGTTACTCTACCTACTCAAAATCCACCGCAAATTCTATCAGGATAAGGTTCAGAAGAGCCAATGTCATTTAACTTTTGTATTAATGAAGGAGAAAATACCATATTTGTAGCTGTTGGCTTAGGAAATTTCAATTGCTTTATTCATTTAAGAATCCGAACTTATTTATATATACAATAAATTAATTTAAACTTTATAAATAATAAAATATTTAATAAAAATGGTTTGCTTTAAATATAATTTATATTATATAATATATAATTTAATTAATAATAATTTATAATTATAATATGTTAAACTTAATTTAATTTAATATTGTTAAAAAAGCCATTTTGATTATTTTTTAATACTTTTTTTTAATTTTGTAATAATTTTTAAAATATTATTAATAAATAATTTATTAAGCTTTAAGTTTCATTTTTATTTTTTTAAATTAATTCTAATAATTAAAATAAATATTTTAAACTTGTTATTGTTATTAACTTTATTAAAAAAATTATTTTTTATTCTTTAATAAAAACTTAATTATTAATTATATTTCTATTTCATATTAACTTTCTTATTTTATAATATTAAAATTATATATATTTCGTTTTAAAATATATTATAAAGTTTTCGATTTAATTTGTTATTTAAACTTATTTTTATAATCTTTTATTTTTTTCATTATATTTAAATTTTTAAAGTAAATTTTTAAAGTAAATTTTTAAAGTAAATTTTTAAAGTAAATTTTTAAAGTAAATTTTTAAAGTAAATTTTTAAAATATATATTTGAAAAATATATTTTTAATATAATAATAATATATTTAACATCCGTTGATAATATAATTACAATTAGTTTTTATTTAAAATTTACAAATATTTTAACATAAATTCTTTATTAAATAAAGCTTTTAGCTTATTTATATAAATAGTTATAATTATTCCTTTATTACTAATACAAATAAAATTATTTTTTTTAAATTATTTAAAGTTAAATTTCTTTAATTTTATTGTTAATATTTTTCTTTATTTCTTAAATAATTATTTAAGATTATATAAAGTTTTTTTAAACAATATATATAATTAATATTATTAATATATTTGTAAAACTATTTTTTATATATATTTTTTAAAAATTCTTTTTTAATTTGATATTTTTATAATTAATAAAAAAATAATATTATAATTTATATAAAAAGAAATCTTTTTTTTACTCTTTTTTGGAAATTATAATAATTTATTAATAAACAAAATTTTATAAACCGTTTCGGTTATTATTTTAATAATATTTATAATTTTTAATAAAATTAAAAAAATATTTATTATAATTTAAATATTCTTTATTTATTATAGAAAAATAATATATTATTAATATAAATTATAATTTTTTTATGTAATTTTACAATTAATATTTACTTTATATTTTATATATTAAAATTAAAAATAATTATTTTATTAAGTTTAATATTTAAAATATTTGCTTTTTTAAATTTATTTTATATATTAAAATTAAATTTTTTTCTTTTTTTTTTAATATTTTTAATATTTGTTTTTATATTCATAATTTACTTACTTATTAATATATTGTTTATTAATATTTTATTAAAAATATTAAAAATAATTTTTTTATTATTTTTTATTTTAAATAAATACGTTTTTATTAATAATATTCTATTAAAGATAATATAAATTAAAAGTTTTAAGCTTTAAACTTTTTTATTTATAAATAATAATAATTTGAATTGTTATTAAATTTTAAGAATTTATATTTAATACTTTGGAATTTGAATTTGAAATTATAGATATTTTTATTATATATTTAATAAATATATTCGAATAATATTATATAATTAATATTCAATTTCTTTTTAATTTAGTTTTTATATAATGTTTTTTTAATTAAATAATATTATAAAAAACTTTTTTTTAAATATATTATAGATTTTTTTTTATTTAATTTTAAATAAAATATATTATTTTAATTTATTCGAATAATATTCTACTATTTTATTTAATAATACCGTTTTAATAAAAATTATATAATAATATCGGCTTTTATTAAATATTCATTTAATTAAAAATCGATTATATTTACGAATTAATAAAATTTATATAAATAATTAATAATATTTCTTTAAAAAATTTTTTAATATAATTTTTAATATGATTATCGATAAAGTTCATTTTTCGTAAAAAAAGAAAATAAATAATTATTATATTAATATATTTATCTATAAATATTAAATTGAAATAAATATATTAAAATATATTATAATAAAAATTATTTTTTAATTAAACAAAATTAATTAATAATCTTTAATAATCTTTTAATTTCAAAAACTTATTTTTATAAAAATAATTATAACGATATTCAAATATTATTATTATTATTTAAAAAGAAATTATAACTAAATCAAAGTTTTAATAATTTATAATAAAAAGATAAAATTATATAAAAATCAAAAGATATTCTAATATAAAAACAACGTATAAATAATATCGATAAATAAATATCAAATATCTAAAAGCTTTTAAAATACAAAAGAAGAATTTACGTTCTTTTAAGAGAATTTATTTATATAGAATTAATATATTAATATTATAATAATTTTTTAATAAATTCTTATGAATTACTTAATAGAAAATGTTATTAAAATAATTTTAATAGAAACATTAAAGAATATATTAATATATATAATATTTATTAAAGAATAAAAATGTATTAATATTATTTTTATAATAAATATAAATATTATTATAATTATTAAAGTTTTAAAAAGAAATTATAATAAATTTTATAACCGCTTTATTATTAAATATATATAATATATATATTTATAATATAATCTTAATAATAATCGATTAACATACCAAAATAATAAAATATATACTTATTATAGAAATTATTAAAGCTTATAATTTAACCGAAATTTTTTATTTAAGCGGGGGTGGTAGTTGAAGTAGCACCAGAGGTAGATTTGGGATTCGATTGGTTCGGCGCAGTGGTCGGGCATGGCGCGGTCGATTTCGTATGTGGTTGGGATGTGCTCTACGTTCATGGTTGAAGTTTTTTAGAGGATTGTTGCTTGTTTGGGGTTTGAATGCGTTGGGTTTGAGAGATGCAGGGTTGGTGGTATGTCTTTTGTTTTTTCTTCGAGTGATGAACGCAGCTGGTGAGATGTGGTGTTGTGCATTGGAGGACAGTGGTTTCTGTAGGGATGGAGGTGAGAAGAAGGAAAGGACACGCCATGATATGTTACTCTCGTATAGTGTCGGGCGTCACTGGCCAGACCCAAGGGAACACCCGAAGCCAAGACTCGCTACTATTACTTGCATACACCTGCACACTTCATGGGTTCCACCGCAATTAGCTCTGACAAAAACTTGGATTGAGACACAGCACAGCTTCCAACCTCAAAGAAAATCACTCAGTTGATCCCGCCAAAAACTTTATTGCACAAATGGAGCATACAGTTGCTCATGAATTGTTGAAATAGCGTGTAGACGGAGCGATATAAGAAGCGCCGACCTGGCTTTCTATCTGTATTAGAATCCGGCTGCCGGAAAACCTTCTAACTGGGGGTTCGAGCATTTCGTGCAGCGTCTTCTTCGCTTACTTACGTTCCAGGGTATACTGGCAGAGCATTGTTATGCTGCTGAAGCGTCGCCAACTCCCTCGGAGCGCGTTCTCGCTTGTCGATATCTTGGATCATCTGTTTCATCACAAATCTAATCCGTTTCTGGTACCACCATCCGACAAAAGCAACGACGCCCAGGAATGCAATCGCGCCAGCCCCTGTGCCCTTCCACCAATTTTTGGCGTAGTGGATGTCCTCAATTGAATTATCGCTGATGATTATCGGTTCGACGTACTGAGAAGTACGGCCCCATTGAGAAAGGGGGATGAGGCAGAGGCAATTATGGTATACACCCATAATTTGCATCATGGTACCTCCGATAGCTGCGAAGGTGGCGCACGCCCCAGCAAAGGTCACGAAAGGGTACCAGACACATGCCACCAGGGAGAAGTTCCGCCTTTCACCCCACTTTGTAATGGCCATCTTGGTTTCCATAGTATGCGTAGGGTTGGGGTCGAGGTTCGTAAATTCGATATCCCAAACCCACAATGCGATCAAGCAGGCTTGGCACAGCATGTATACTAGGACGGTCATTGATCGACAGGATAGTCCTAGTTGAGGAGTGTACCACGCGGTAAGGAACGCGAGAAGTGCTGGAATGACGATCAGGACGTAAGCCAGAGAACCGACAATAAATCAATCGCCCCAGTTCATCTTCAAATCCCCTTTCAAACTGTAAATCTCATCATCATATTCCCTGCAGACTGCCTGAAACCAGATCTTCTTACTTCGACCTCGATGCCATATCCAGGCCGGCCGATATCGCGAATCATAGACGAGTGCAAAAGACTTGTAGAGAGCACCCTCTGGTTCTACTGTCGACTTGCCGACCACGCCCTCCAAGATGTTGGGATTATTGCCAGCCAGGAGAAGACCACTGATGATGGCAATATGTGGTATCGTCTGCCAGTATTCTCCGAATGCTATTTGATGTCAGCGTTTAGAAGTAGTACAAGTTCGTGGGGACATTCACTGACCTATCGCGTGGGATGTATCGTTGTTCCCATAATTGTTGTAATTGTCCACAAGGGTATAGACAAAGGAAGCACCAAAGAATACCACAGGCGCTCCTACTGTCACACCGAAGCTGTATTGCGCTGAAAGCATGGTACGAAGGCGGGTCTTGGTGTTCAGAATATTGTTGATCCTCATATGCGTTATATCGTCGAGCGGTCGCAAAAGGCCCTCCAAATGATTCCATGGTGTGTTTGTGGCTTCCTCGTTGGGCGGCACCGTAAGCATGTCCAAGTTTCCGATCAACATTGTATAGAGAATGCGAGCTCTCTGCTTAGTATCGAGGCTCCCGGTCTTAATGGCAATGTCCATGTAGGTCAGAACACGGTTGTCTATGAAAGCTTCGTAGATGCCACTGAGTAGAATGTGTCCAGTGAGAGCGAAAATGACCATGAGCCAAAGCACTGTATCGATCGTGACAAGCAATGCGGCCACAATCGCAACAATTGGAATCCGAAAGAGGGCCATCGTTTCGTTAAGTGGAACGGCGAAGAGGACTTCAGGGATCCAAAGCTTTCGCCGCCGTGGTATTGCGAGACAGAAAACTACGGCGGGAACAACGAATCCCGTAAACGGGCTGACCCATTGGGTTAATTTGGTCGTTTTGGAACGCTGCCAACCGGGGCAATTGTTATAACACCAGAGATATGGAATGGTGACATTTACAGCGGCACTGGACTCGCTCCCGTTGTAAGTCGCGCCGCATGGAAATGGAGCAAATAGAAAAGATTGATTGATGGCCTGATGAGAGTTATCCGATCCATTGAGCGTGGTAGTCACCAGGGTCTCTTCCGGAGTGTACCCTAGCGAGTAATAAACGGCTTTCACACAGCAATGGGTGAAGTCTTGGCCTCCAATGCCAACGGTGTCACCAGGATCTGGATTTTGGGTAAGATCGAGGAAGAGTGCTGAGATGTCGCTTAAAGCAGGCGAAAATTTGATCCTACTCAATTGAAGACTGCCAGGCTGTTGTGTAAGATCGGGAAGATTTATGATTTTCTCCTTAGTACTGCCAATTGTCTGCTGAGAACTGATGCAAACAGAGAAAGTTACCGTGGAGAGGGCCCCAAAATAAGCCCATCTGTATCGCATGCTGGACTCATGCGCCAACTCTGATGCAATCACATCAGAAGAAAGTTATACCCTCTTCCAACATGGGTTGGAGGAAGGTGAGATGTCGGTGCACGAGGGGCTTCGGGTTTTTGATAGGGCAAGATTAAAACCAAGGTGGGTGGGTGGTCAGTCAATTCGCCACTGATCGACAAGTCCCAGTCTGTGGCTTTGCTTCGCCTGATGAATGTCGCCCTGGAACAGTCACTGTAGCTGCTAGTCGATGACAATGAGACCTGTGGAACAGCTTCAACATTAAGACTCATTCAGCAGCAAGAGACATCAGCTCTCCGCCATCAGTCCTGCTTTGAAATCAGAGAATCAAGCCTTTGTCACCGGGGCTGAAGGATGCGGCAAGGGAGATAAGAAGAATGAGGCTGAAGTACACGTTTTCGCATCACGCGTCGACTACCCTCCGAAAAGGGGTACGCGTCATGCCGATATGAGAGGAAGGGAGTGCGACTATCAAGCCTGGTTGGGCACAGCTCCCTGCAGCTAGTCCCGTGTCGTGTCAAGGCAACCATTGACACGGCCAGGCTGCATGCTCTGCCCCTTCCTGGACCAGCGTCGTAGACGTGCGTTAGAAGTAGAATGAAGAGTGCGCGTCAAAAGTTTCATGACATGTCGTCGTAGTGATGAAGTTGCGGTTCTTGCAGGTGGGTAAGAGCGTGAAATATCGAATAAGGTAGTTCTCGCAACTTATATACCATGACAGGTTTAGCTCTACCTAGATCTACCCATTGTGTTGGATGTGATTTGTACCACAAATCCACTAAAAATGCGCACGCACTTAGAGTGCTGTATTTGGGCTTCTATTTACAGCTGACACATTGTATCAAGTATACCCTCTGCTTATTGTAAGATAGAACTATTGAAGTCATTCCCCGTATCTCATGTTGCATCTCACTTCATATTTCTAAAAGCCACAAGATTCTCTTTGATCCTAGAATTGGCTCCAGATTTGGAGTGGCCGTCTATCGAGTTAAAAACGTTGATCATAGTATCTTTCACCTCGAAGACATTTCTCATTTTGCCCGGCGGCCTTAGTCTCGATACACAATGGTAATAAGCCATTTCGATCCTGTGAAAGACATCAAAAGCCAAGCTGGCAAAGTGATCTTTGTCACTGGAGGTGCGATCTTGCTCGCCCCAAAGTCTATAGGTCTGAAGCTGATGTTTCTGTACAGGAACCGCCGGACTGGGATCAGGGTCCATCTCAGCCATAGCTAAACATGACCCTCTTCACATGTTGGCTTAGGAGATTTCAATTGCTCTATCTACCTAGGAATACAGGCTCATCTATATACTCAGCTGATCAATCTAGGCCCTATAAATAATAAAACATTTAATAGAGCTGATATACCTTAAATATAGCCCTTATTATTCGGTATATAGCCTAGTTAATAATAATCCTAAAATTATAATACGCTAAATCTAATTTAATTTAATATTATTAAAGAAATTACCCTAATTATTCTTTAATATCTCCTTTTAAACTTTATAATAGTTTCTAAAATATTATTAGCAAATAATTTATTAAGCTTTATACTTCTTCTTTTGCCTTCTTAAGCTAGCTTTAATAACTAGAGTATATATTTTAGGTTTATTATTATTATTAGCTTTATTAAAGGATCTGCTGTTATTTTTTTAATAAAAATTTAATTTATAATTATATTTTTATTTTATATTAATTTCTTTATTTTATAATATTAAAATTATATGTATTTTGTTTTAAAATATATTATAAGGTTTTCGGTTAAATTAATTATTAATTTATTATTTAAATTTATTTTTATTATTTTTATATCTTTTTTATTATATTTAAGTTTTTAAAGCAAATTCTTGAAATATATAATTTCTTTATATATTTCTAATATAATAATATATTTAACTTTAATTAATAATATAATTATAATTAGTTCTTATTTAGACCTTTAATTAACTAGTTTATTAATTAACTTAAAAAGATATTCTATTATAAATTTATTATTATTAATATTATTATATTAAAAAGAGTTAGAGTAGGCCTAAAGGGTCCTATTATATATATAATTTAATTTAAATATTATTCCGATTTTAATTATATTAATTAGATATTTTATTACTTGTTTTATTATTATATAATAATCGTTTATTAATTATATAAAATATTTATTTAAATAATATATTATAAAATTAATATTAAGCCTATTTATTCCGGTTATTTAATTTAAAACCTTAATAATAAATATAAAATTATTTTTTAATTTCTTATTAATAATATATTCAGAAAATAGTTATTCTAGCTTTATATTCTTATTTATAATATTTTTAATAATATAATAATCTTCTATTTTTAATTATTTAAATATTTAGGCAATATAACCCTTCTGAATAATAATTATTATATAATTATTATAATTTTTTAAAATTTCTATTTTAAAAAAAAAAATAACTTTTAAATATTTTAATTTAAATTCCTTATTAAATTAAATTTTTAGTTTATTTATTACTTTTTTTGTATATAAGAATATTAGCAGATTATTTATATAAATAATTACGATTGTTTTTTTATTATTTATAAAAATTAAATTATCTTTTTAAAGTTGCTTAAAACTAAAACTCTTTAACTTTATTATTAATATTTCTCCTTATTCCTTAAATAATTATTTAAAGTTATATAAAGCCTTTTCTAAATAATATATATTATTTATATTATTAATATATTTATAAAGTTATCTTATTTATATTTCTTCTTTAAAAGTTGCTTTTAGGAAAATAATATTAATATCGGAATATTCTATTTCTATATTATATTTTATTTTTAAGGCTAAGAATATTTTCTAATTTAAAGTTTTTATAATTAATAAAAAAATAATATTATAATTTACTCCCTTTATTTATTTAAAGCCTTTAACAACTTATTAAATTTTATATTTAATAATTTTACCCTTAATACTTAATTTGATTAATAGTATTTATTTTTTTAAAAATATTTTATATTTTAATAATGATTTTTTGATTTTTTATACCTTTTTAATTTTTATTATATTTAATTCTATTTAGAATATTGTTTTTTATTATTCTTTATTTAACTCTAAAAGTACTTCTTATTAACTTTTAAAAGGAATAGTATTTTCGTTTTTAATTATTTGGAAAATTTATATAAAAGGAAATCTTCCCCCTTTTATTCTTTTTTAGAAATTATAATAATTTATTAATAAATAAAATCTTATAAACTATTTTAATTAATATTTTAATAATATTAATAGTTCTTAATAAATTTAAGGAGATATTTATTATATTCCTAATACCTTTTATTTATTATATAAAAATAATATATTATTAATATAAATTATAATTTCTTTATTTAATTTTATATTTAATATTTGTTTAATATTTTACTTATTAAGATTAAAATTAACTATTTTATTAAATTTAGCGTTTTGAATATTAATTTTTCTAAATCCGCTTTATATATTAAGGTTAGGGTTAACTTCCTTATTAATATTAATATTTTGAATATTTACTTCTATATTCGTAAATTATTTATTTATTAATATATTATTTATTTTATTAGGAATATTAAGAATAATTTCTTTATTATTCTTTATTTTAAATAAATATATTTTTATTAATATTATTTTATCGAAGATAATATAAGCTAAAAACCTTAATCTTTTAACCTTTTTATTTTATATTCGATATTAATTAGAATTATTATTAAATCTTAAGAATTTATATTTAATACTCCAGAATTTGAATTTCTATTTATAAATATTTTTATTATATACCTAGCAAATATATCCGAATAATTTTATATAATTAATATTTGGTTTCTTTTTGATTTATTCTTTATATAATAATTTTTTATTAAATATTATTATAAAAAACTTTTCTTTAATATATATTATAAAATTTAGGGTTTTTTTCCAAAAATATTTATTTAATCCTAAATAAAATAATATTATTCTGATTTATTTAAATAATATTTTATTATTTTATTTAATAATATTATTTTAGTAAAAGTTATATAATAATATCGGTTCTTATTAAATATTAGCCTAGCTAAAAGTCGTTTATATTTGCGAATTAATAAGTTCTTTTACCTTATCTTTATATAAATAATTAATAATATATCCTTTAATATTATTCTTCCTAATATAATCTTTAATATAATTACTAATAAAATTTGTTTTTCGTAAGGGAAAAAGATAAATAGCTATTATATTAATATATTTATTAACAAATACTAAAACATATTTTATATTACCTTTTATAAGAGTAATCTTTTTACTTTTAATGCTATTTATAAATTATTATTTGCTTAGAAATATTATTCATTTATTCTTTATTAATTTATAATTGAAAATATAGGATTATTTTCTTATAATATAAATTTTATATTACTATTTCGATAATATTATATTTTTAAATTTATTATTTTATTTAATATTTATTCCGATAATTATTTTTATTATATTTTTTATTAAACTATTCTAATATATTTAAAGTATATATATTAAAGCTTTTATAAAGCTGGAATATCCTTTATTTTGATATTCTTAATATACTTTTAATATTTTAAGGGAAATTAAAAAATAAAATAATTATTATTTATTTTTTGGTTTAAAAATAATATTTTCCTTATTTTATTCTTAATATTAAAAAATTTTCCTTTAAATAATATTATATATCCCTTCTTAATTAACTTTGCTATTAAAATAATATTATATTAACTATTTAAAATATAATATATATTTATTAATTCGAATTCTTTATTATCGTTAATTATTATAATAATATCGTTAATCTTATTAATAGGGTAATTATATATATAATAAGAAATAAAATATTAATATTTAAAGTAAATATAAATCTTAGCTTTTAAGTTTAAATAAATATTTGATTTTCTAGATACCTTATATACTAATTATATTATTAATACCTTTTTAAAATTAACAGTTATTTTAAAGTTATATACTTTTAAGACTTATTTCGTTTTCTCTTTATTATTTTTAAGGAAAAATTTCTTATTTTTTGGTTTCTAATTATTAGGACGGAAATTGCTATTTAAATATTAATATTTTTTCTTTATATAAGTTCTTTTATAATAGGAGTATTTCGGTTTAATATTTTTATTATTTCCTTTTTTATTATTATTATTATTATTATTTTTTGTTTTCCTTTATTTTCTAAAGTTCCTTATTTTTAAGGCTTTCGAGGAACTTTCTTAGCTTTATTATTTATTATAAGCAAGTATTATTTTTATAATTTCTTTAAAGGTAATATCTCTATTAATATTATTTACAATTTAAATAATTTAAATTTAATATAATTCTATCTTATTTAAAAGACCTTTTAGGAATAAATAAATTAATATTATTATTATTAAATAATTATTCTAATAATATAAATAATTAATATACTTCGTTGAATGGTCAATCAACTGATGTTGGATTGTCAATTCAACGTATTACTGTATATTATTATAGGTAATTGGCTGGTCAATTAATTACTACAATTAATTAATTAATTACTTAGTTGATAAAGTAGTAATTAATTAATAACTTTTCTATTAATTACTACTTTTCCCTTAATATTAATTAATATATAATATAATATTAATAAAAACTTAATAAAATATTTATTATATTTTTTTAAATAAATATAATATTGCTATTGCAAAGTACTTAAAAAAATATATATTAAAAAAAATTTTATAATAAAGAATTTTTTCTTCTTTCATAATTATTTTATAATAACTGTTATTTTTATTAATTTTATATTATTTTGTTATTAAAATTTAGCAAAATAATTAATTATTCTAAAATACTTTTTAATTTTAAACTTTAATTTCTTTAAAGTAATTAAGTTAATATATTAAATATATAAAATAATAATAATTAGTAAAATATACCAAGTACTACCAAAGGGAAAGCAAATTGGGGCAAAATTGTTTACTTTATTAAATAAAAAAATATAACTTTTTAATATATATAATAAAGTTTTAAAATGATATAATAAATTAATAATAAATTAAGTAACTTTTAAACTATATAGTAAATAATAAGGCTTAATTAGGTTTTGAAATAATAATATTAAAGTTAATTTCCAAAATAATAAAATATAATCAAAATCCTATTTAATCTAACTTTTTAAAATAATAATTATATAATTATTTTAAATAATCAAATTATTTATAAAGTTATATAACCCTTTCGATTTATAAGTTACAATATTTATATAAATTCCTAATATTTCTAATATATAAAAAAGCTTAATAAAACTATTTATTAATATTTAGTTAATTAAAATTTATATAATAGAAAAACAGTTTTCTTAAACTTTTGAACGGAATTAATATTAATATATATTAATATATTTAAAATATATAAAAAGTTTTAATAAAGAATAATTAACGAAATTTAATATTTTCCTTCAAAGCAAGAAAAATCTATTTTGTTAAATAATTTATTTAATTATTTCTAGGAGAACAAGCAATTTAACTTTGATATTCGATATAATAATAATAATTTATATTTAATAGTAAATATTTTAATAAATAGCAAATAAGTTATTATATAATTAATTAAAGCAAAATATTTTAAAGATAAATTCTATAAAAATTAAGTTAAACGTAAATTAGCAAAGTAATATTAAATTTAATAATAATAATTATAAATAAAATAGAATTAATAAGTTATTAATAATAATAAATTTGCTTTAAAATAACTTAATTATCATATAATAATATTTCTTTTTAAGGTAATAATATTTTTAAGGTTAAGGATAGTTTAATTTTAAATTTAATAATAATTTTATTAATATATTAATCTTAATTTATTTATATCTATTTAATAATACAATTTTTAATAATATAAATAATTAAAAATTATAGAAGCTTTCTTATTATATAAAGTTTATATTCTTTGAACAAAGCAATTTAAAAATTATTATATAAATATTAATATTACGTAATATATAAAATAACGATATTATTTATATATAAAAATTAAATAAAATATTTATTTATAAAAAGATCTTTTATATTAAAGATTAGTTCTAGACCTAATGTTTATAATATAATTAATAAATTATAAAGCTAAAATAATAGCGATTATAATAAATTATATAAGGCTTAAAGGAGCAAAAGGTATTACATTTTTATGTTGAAATTTTTAAAAGTTTTATATTTTTAGGAAATATAATATATATAATTTTATTGATATAATTATTAATAAAAGTATTTATAATATTGTATTAGCGAAATTCTAAGTTAAAACAAATTATTTTATATAAATCTTCGAAAAACTTTCATTGTAAAAATAGTTATTATGAATATATAATCGAGTTTCATATTTAATAAGAAAGTTATTATTATCGAATTTGTATTTGAAGAATTAAAATAATAAAAGTATATTTATTAATAAAAACTTTAGAATTGATTAAAACGTTCCTTTATCAATAAAATAATTATATTTAATATATATAACTTTTTGAAAAGTTATAAATTTAGGATATTTAAATAAAATCTTTTAATTTTTTAACTTAAATAATAAATTATCGCGATAAAACCTTTTAAGTTTAATAAAATTAAAAGCAAATATTATATAAAAATTAAAATCCTTATAAAGTTTATTTAAAACTATAATACAAATTACGTAACAGTCTTTGATATAGTATATTCTTGTTAATAAAGTATTATTTTTGTTAAAGTTAATTATAATCTTAATACTTCGTAATATAAAAGTTATTATAAGTTTATATAACTATTTTTATATAAATTGTATTATTAATTATTATATTAATTAATATATATATTCATTATTTATATAATTTAAAGTTTCTATTTTTCTAATAATTTTCCCTTTTTATTTATTAATATATTAAGTATTATTATTATAAATATACTTATTAAAATATTATTTTAAAAATAGAATAAAACGAATAGGCATATTAAGATTATTTAATAATAATAAAAGGATTATTAATATATAAAATAATATTAATTAATTAAATAATTTGTTTTTATAAATTTCGAAAATGTATATTAATTTTACTATTTTATCATTTATTTAATAAGATTATTTAAACTTTTAAAAAAAGGTTTTAAATAATAAGAATTAACTTTTATTATTAATAATATTTATAAAGTTTGATTTAATAATTATCGATTAATTTCTATTTATATTATATATATTTTCAATAAAATTTATTCTTATTATAATAACAAAAAAGTTTAAATATTTAATCTTATTAACTTTTGTATAAACATTTAATTCTTAATTTAATTGTATATTTAAACTTTAACTTTTTAGCTTTCCTTTATATTGCTTTTTATAAAATTAATTTATAGAATAATATTATAATTTAAAGATAAAATAAAAATATCTTTTAAAGCTTTTAAATAATTAATAAGGAATAAAATAATTATTAATATTTTTATTATTCTTCGAGATTATTAATTAAATAATTAATTCAAAATCTTTTATAACTTTTTTATTAATAATAAGCCTTTTTATTAAGATTATAATCGTTATTTAAATATAATAAAATAATATTTATATTAAATATATTATTAAAGAAAAAGCAAATTTAAGCAAAATTGTTTATTTTATTAAATAATAAAATATAATTCTTTAATATATATGATAAGGCCCTAAAGAGATAGAATAGAATAGAATAAAGTAGAATAATAATAAATTAGGTGGCTTATTGGCCAGGTAGTAAACAACAGGGCCTAATAAGGCCTAGAAATGATAGTGCTGGAGCCAATTCCCAAAATGGTGGAATGCAACCAAAATCCTGTCTAACAGACACCTTCATTGATTGTGATCTCACATCCCTTAAGTCCATTCAAGTAGCGGCAAAACGCTTTCTCTCTGCATCTGACCGGCTGGACATCCTAGTCTGCAACGCTGGGATCATGGCGGTCGACCCTGGCACAACTAAAGAAGGGATCGAGATTCAGTTTGGAACCAATCATCTTGGCCATGCGTCACTCATCAAGCTACTCCTTCCTTTGATGCTTCAGACCGCGCAAAGCCCCGATTCCGACGTTCGAATTATCAATCTATCCTCTATCGCATACCAGCAAGCTCCGTAGATGGGCATCGACGTTATGACCCTGCACACCGACCAGGCGCTGCTAGGAGGGGCAATCATACCGGGCCACATGTGGTCTCGCTACGGTCAAAGCAGGTTAGCCAACATGCCGTACGCTTAAAAGCTCGCGCGCAGGTACCAGGGCACCACTTATATAGCTGTGCATCCTGGCTTTGTCATGACAGGTCTATATGACGGCGTCCCTTTCTTTACAAAGCTACCACCACTCATCTTATCCATAGGCAAGAGAATTCCGGTGGAACAGGGGCCGTACAATCAGCTATGGGCAGCCACATGTGACAAGAATGAGTTGATTAACGGGGAGTACTACGAGCCGATTGCGTAAATCGGTAAGCGTACTACCACAGCTGCTAATGATGGGAGCTTGGCAAGACGACTGTGGGACTGGACGGAGAAAAGCTCGAGGCTTACCAACCAGTGTCCGCTTGAAGCTTGCTAGATGGCCGGTACGTTGGGACTTGCCCAAAGTCTCGAAACATATTGTGCAGGTCGCTGCTCTAGACATAACCTAACTTTTGTATCGCCAGCGAGGTCTAGAAGTCTTTGACATCTGTAATAAGAATGCGGGAGCGGCATAGATTGTTCACATTCTGTACTCTGGTATATGAAGTGCAAAGCTGTTGAATGCTTTTGGATAGCAGAAATCGACTAAAAATTCAACTGCTCTTTGTTGTACGTTGTTTGTATATGTTGATAGCTGACTATAGCATTCAAGCTCGCAGTCTGCGATGAGACGAATACAAGCAGCGTCACCTAGATACAAATATCCTGGTCAGCACAGCCTCTGGTATCATGACCCCACTCATCTTATAATACTCTGTGACTGCATAGCTCCTCCCCCTTCTCTACCCTAGTAATCCTCAGCGTAGTTAACCCTAAAAAGAGGGGTCCAAGGTAGGTTTTACCTGGCTTAGTGTTCAAGTAGTCGTTGGTTCCGTCAAAAGAGGATGCCGCAATCCCCTGCCCTGTAACAGTGACGTCTTGTGGGTTCATTCAGACGTACCTGAAATGTTATAATTTGGGGCAAAAGGATACCAAAGCACGCAATTGCCGTAAAAGGATGAGATCAGCAACCCAGCAGGCGTAGCCAAGATTAGAGATAATCGATTAGACAATAGCATGGGCTTGTGCCATGTGTGGTTAAGCATAGAGAAAATCGTAACGGAGATGAATTTCTTACCGCGGCTGTCATGGTTGAGGTATGAATCTCGTTGAATAGTAAATCAACTGATGTTGGATTGTCAATTCAATGTACTAATATATAATATTATAGTTAATTAGTTAAATACCTAGTTAATAGAATAATAATTAGTTATTTAATTATTTAATTAATTATTGCTTTTCTTTTAATACCAAATAATATATAATATAATATTAATAAAGGTTTAATATAATATTTATTACATTCCTTTAAATAGTTATAATATTATTATTGTAAAATACTTAAAATAATATATATTTAAAAAAAATTATAATAAATTTTTTTTTCCCTTTTATAGTCGCTTTACAATAATCGATTCTATTATTAATTTTATATTATATTATTATTAAAAACTAGCGGAATAACCGGTTGTTTTAAAATACTTTTAAGTCTTTAACTTTAATTCTTTCAAAATAATTAAGTTAATATATTGAATAAGTAAAATGAAAGTAATAAATTATTAAAATATTTATTCGTATATTTAATAAATATTTATTTGAAATTTATTTAGTAATACTTTATATTTTATTAAATAATTAATTATATCAATCAAAAAAGTAAAGAAAATATAAAATAATAGCTTAATATTATAAGATTAATATTTTATATTTTATATTTTATAATTTATAATTAAAATAATAATATATTATTATAAATACAATTAGCAATTAAAGCTTCAATTAGTAATATTACTTACTTAAAATAATATAATTAAATAGTAAATTTAGTTAGTTGATTAATAGTTGAACGAAATTCATACATCAATTATAATATAATTCGCAAGTAACAATTTAAATACAACTAGCTCTTTACAAGTTTAATCCTTTACCAAAACCATCTTTTTTCTTTATTATATTATACTAAATTATTACCATAGTATTTACTGGTTTGAAATCGAAATTGCATATCTTCCAATCTATTGTATTGGGATGCGATAATATAGAAACATAATGATTTCAAACGGAAATATAAATACCTTGAGTATTTTTAATAAGGAATCAGTATAGCAGTTGACGTACCAATTTTGTTGATTGGCCAATCAACATATGTTGGATTGCCAATTCAGTTAATAATTGGCTATTTAACATACTAACCCAAAACGGTATATATATAAAAAAAAAATTGCAATAAAGTATTTTTTTTCCTTTTATAATAATTTTATTATAATTATTCTTTTTGTCAATTTTGTATTATATTATTATCAAAAATCGACGGAATAATTAATTATTTTAAAATACTTTTTAAATTTGAAATCTTTATTTCTTTAAAATTAATTAAATTAATATATTAAATATATAAAATAAAAGTAACAAATTATTAATATATTTATTTTTATATTTAATAAATTGTCAAGGCCTAGGGCCGTACCGTTAGGTTATGGTACCCAAAAAGCCAAGATATTAAGGGGTATTCGTACTAGTTAATACAAATACTTTATAATTATTTATATAGGTAATATAGCCTTTATAATTATTTCCCTTTTTAGGCTTTACGACCCCGGAGAGTAAAAGCAATATACTCGAAATATCTTACGGTATATGTTCTTTAAGGATTATAGCCCTGTATAATAGCTTTATTCGGCTTTGAAGAACCATTTAGGGTAGGACCGTAGCCCTAAAAATAACCTATTCGGCTTTGTTTCTAGGGGACCTAGCCCCTGTACGACTATATGCAATAGCCTTATCGGCTTGAAGAACCTCTTAAGGTCGCTAATTTTTTTTTTTTTTTTTTTTTGGTTAGAAAAAACCCCTTAGGGGCCTACGGCTTATTTGCTCGTAGTAAACGTATACTTAACGTAGCCTAAGTGTTAGTACGAACTAGTATAAACATTTTTTAATATTTTGGCTTTTTAAGGTCCATAGCCTAATAATACAGCTTTAGATTATGACAATATTTTAAAAAAATTATAAAAAGTTATAAAATCTAATTAATAACGCTTTTAATTATTAAATAGATTTATAATATTAATAATAAAATAAACATATTTTATAAATCGAAAAATTTAAAAAAAAGTTCGGGAAACAATATTTTAATATTTTAATATTAAAAAATTAAAATTTAATATTTTATAATCAAAATAGCAATATATTATTGCGAATATAGTTAGTAATTAGAATATTAACTTAAGATAATTGAATAACCAGTTAAGTCAGTTGAATAGTGGATCAGCAGGATTGGTACGTCAACTGCCATACCAGTCGCATTTAAATTGTCACCACGTACGCGGCTAGCCTCGTCCTCTGATCATTATCTTTCCCAAAGGACGCAAGTGTCTGCCCAATTCCGATCCGTCTATAAAATTCAAATCCTGCAACTTTTCTCGCCTTCTTTACATATCATCAAATTATCCATCCTGTTTAGAAATCGTATCTCGTATGTTCTTTCAACAAACATATCTAACCCATCCTCGAATTCATTGCTCGTTTACACACATCCCCCCGTCATCGTCGCCACAATTGAGAAGAAAAAGTGGAATTTTGAATTTGCCTGGCGAAATCCTCTCCTTAGAAACCTTGTGGCATGCCACATGCTGTAAAGTCTCGCATTCTCTTCATTGATGCTTATGACTCCTTTTCAAACAACATCATCTCTCTGCTGGAAACAAGACTCAATGTTGAAGTCACTACCATCAAGATCGATGAACCGATAGCATGTCTTGCGGCCTTCTTGGAACCATTTTCAGCAATCGTTGCTGGCCCAGGCCCAGGAGATCCAAGACACAGAAAAGATGTGGGCCTATTCCGGCAATTGTGGCGGCTTGAAGATGAAAATCTACTACCTGTCCTGGGGATCTGTCTTGGCTTTCAAAGCCTCGTCCTCGCGTTTGGAGGCAAAATAAAACGTCTACCCCAACCCCGACATGGAATCGTTCGAAAGCTGAGACTTTGTGACCAGAAGACAATGCGAAAGCATGATCTCCTGATTAGTTCTGTTCAGTATCATTCTTTGCATGCCTCAATAGATGAGGCTGACTCCAGTGAAGCCCAAAACTTAGACTTTTCTTGCCCACCAGCATCATGCCGATATTTTCGAGATCTCATACCCCTTGCCTGGGACTGCAAGGACGACAACACACCATTACATGACGCAAGTGATCTTCGGCGAAACCCTGACCTGATACTCATGGCGGTGAAGCACAGATGCAAGCCTTTTCATGGCATTCAATTCCACGCCGAGTCCATTTGTTCGAGTAGCTCCGCACAAGGTGTTATAGCTGATTGGTGGAATGAAGCTTTGAAATGGCGGAGAAAGAATCCAAGGCGAACCCAGTCTTCACCGAAATTATGTTGTGGGCCTAAAAGCCTACAGGAAAAGAAGACGCCGCTTGGGAAGAGGACTGGTAATATGTCAGGGCACTTTCTACAGGGGGATATGAGTAATCGTTTCCTTGATGGCGCCGGCGCTGCAATTGCCGACACTGACAAAGTCACAAGAAGACCGGAAGATGACCCTCAGCGATGTCCCAACATAACCTGCTATGCCGCAGGATCGAAGTCCAGCCGGAACCTTGAAGTCACCACCAATGTGCTTGACCTCGGGAATATCAAAGTGGCTGACATCTGCCAATCCCTAAGCCTCACAGAGGCAGAATTCACATTATTGGACTCCGAGATGCACCAGAGGGCCGAGGTAGGACAACATAGCATCATCGGCCTCGTTCCTCCACAATCGCTTCGCTTCGAATACTCAGTTGGCTCACACGAGGTCCGCCAAATACAAAATGGAAGGTCCTCCTTGATTGATCTACGGGCGTATAGAGATTCTGTCTTTACTTTCCTCAAAGCTTTCATGGAAGCAAACAAAGCAAAGAGTGCACATAACAGTGTACCTTTTTGGGGCGGGCTGACAGGCTACATCAACTACGAAGCAGGTTTGGAAACCATTGGCATCAACAAGCTTACGGAAACCCAGCCTAGGAAGGACCGCCAGAGACCAGACATAAGTTTCGTGTTCGTCGAACGTAGCATCGTTATCGATCACTTCCAAAACAAAGTTTATATTCAAAGCATCCAATCTAATGACGCTCCTTGGATCAAAACCACAAGCTCTCGACTAGCCACGTTGATTCCCGCACTAGGCTCACAACCCGTCAAAGCTCCTCCGCTGTCCCCAATCAAACCCCATATCAACCTCCCAGACGAAACCAAATACAAAGCCCAAGTCCTCGCCTGCCAAGGCGCAATCGGCGCAGGCGACTCGTACGAACTGTGTGTCACCACCAGAGCCACCATAACCACACCCTCAAACCTCTCTGCCTGGCCACTCTACGTCCGCCTCCGATCTCTGAACCCAGCGCCATTCGCAGCGTACATGCGTCTCGGCAACCTAACCCTCCTATCCAGCTCCCCCGAGCGGTTCCTCCACTGGACTCGCTCTATCAACGACAACAAATCCGACGATCTCCACTCAACCATCCCCAAGACCAAAACCTCAACATGCCAATTCCGACCCATCAAGGGCACAATCCCCAAACAACCCAACCCAGCCGCCCCACCACTAACCCACGCAGAAGCCACAGCCCTCCTATCCACCCCCAAAGAGCGCGCCGAGAACCTCATGATCGTAGACCTGATCCGTCACGATCTACACGGGGTGGTCGGACCCGGAAACGTAACAGTGCCAAAACTGATGGTTGTGGAGGAATACGCAACGGTATACCAACTCGTCAGCGTGATTGAGGGTCGAATCTCGACAGCGAACAATGACAAATTGGACGCTCAGCAAAGCCGGTGCCCCCACAGCAGAAACAGCGAACCCTATCCCCACCCCTCGGCGCAAAAAACCGGCATCGACATCCTCGCCTCCTCCCTCCCACCAGGCAGCATGACCGGCGCGCCGAAACTGCGCTCGTGCCAGCTGCTGCGCGGGCTGGAGGCGCGCGAGCGGGGCGTGTATGCGGGAGTGCTGGGGTATATGGATGTGGGCGGGGGGGGGGATT
>JAABUQ010001544.1_pt1 | contig 48922 bp, 37 predicted proteins | sample 5560001 | NCBI WGS metagenome assembly JAABUQ01 (sample SAMN10711888, study PRJNA513371) | rock metagenome | isolation source: Antarctica rocks | place: Antarctica: Victoria Land, Finger Mt nord | collected 2015-12-18
AGATGCAACAAATACAACTACCAGTCGCGGAAACCGCGGCAAAGCAGGTGCTATCACTTCCAGTTCATCCAGCATTAAGTAAGGATGATCTGAAAAAGATTGCCGAGGAGGTACTCGCTCTATGCGCTTGAAAGTAGCAGTTGTTGGAGCAGGATCAATGGGGATGAATCATCTGCGGGTGCTAAGAGACTTTAGCGAGGAGCAGATTCAACTGGTAGGCGTAGCCGAATCATTCACACCGAGCCGAGAACAGGCGATAAACCGTTTTCACGTCCCAGGCTATAGCGATTACCGTGTGATGGTTGAACAGACGCACCCCGATCTGGTAGCCGTCGTTGTTCCTACCTTTCTACACTTTGAGGTAGCAGCATATCTGCTCGACCGTGGTATCAACATCCTGCTCGAAAAGCCGATGACGAGCACTGTGGAGGAAGCGTTGACCTTAATCGAAATCGCGCAGAAGCGAGGAGTAAAAATCGCAGTGGGGCACATTGAACGCTTCAATCCGGCAGTCAAGGCCGTCAAGCAACGCCTCGTTCATGGCGAACTAGGTCAGGTGTTCCACCTGCATGCACGCAGACTTGGTCCATTTCCGGCGCGTATACAGGATGTTGGTGTCACGCTCGATCTTGCAACGCACGATATTGATATCATGCGCTATTTAACAGATGCAGAGGTTGAACGTGTCTATGCAGAGACGCAACGTCTCCTCCATACGAGGCATGAGGATGTCATTCTGGGTCTTCTTCGCTTTACCAACGATGCTATGGGTGTACTCGATGTAAATTGGTTAACACCTACGAAGATTCGCGAACTGAGCATTACTGGTGAAAAAGGTATGTACCTCGTCAACTATCTCACCCAGGATGTCTACTTCTATGAGAATGATTATACACCTACAACATGGGATGCGCTACGCACACTTACAGGGGTAAGCGAAGGCACAATGACACGCCTCAAAATTCAGAAGGCAGAACCATTGCGTCTAGAATATGAAGATGTGTTGGCTTCTCTGCGGATGGATACTACTCCTACCGTATCGGGCGAGGATGGCTTAGCGGTTTTGAGAATTGTGAACAAACTTGCTGAATCAACAAGCCATGTGGAATCTATAGGGCAGCCAACTAAAGTGGAGGTGTAGTATGAAGGTAGTATCAATTGTAGGGGCACGGCCTGAATTCGTGCAACTTGCGCCGGTAAGTAAAGCATTCCGGAAGTGGTACGAAGAAGTAATCATCCACAGCGGGCAGCATTACGATTATTGTATGTCCGCTCAGTTCTTCGATGAGTTGGAGATTCCGGCCCCTGACTATCATCTTGAATGTGGTTCCGCATCACACGGTGCTCAGACCGCTCGTATGCTCGAAGCTATTGAGCGGGTTCTGATTCAAGAACATCCAGAATGGGTAGTTGTATTTGGTGATACAAACACAACGCTCGCGGGCACACTAGCTGCAGCGAAACTTCATATTCCGGTTGCTCATGTGGAGGCAGGGCTGCGAAGTTTCAACAGAGCAATGCCAGAAGAAATCAATCGGGTTGTTGCCGACCATCTTTCAGAACGCCTCTTTTGTCCAACAGAAACAGCTCGCAAGAATGTGTATAACGAAGGCATCAGGCAAGGCGTCGAAGTTGTGGGAGACGTGATGTATGACGCATTGCTTCAAGCGCAACCAGTGTTGAACGCGCGTACCGAGAAGCTTTTGCACGAATTGAAGCTTGCACCACAGAATTATGCGCTTGTGACGGTGCATCGACCTGTAAATACTGATGCTGCTGCAGCAATGCAGAATATTGCGTTTGCTCTCAATAAGCTGGATATACCCATTATTTTTCCTATCCATCCGCGCACTCGCGCACGCCTGGAAAAGTACGACATTTCATGGAAAAAGCATATTCGGTTCATTGAACCTGTAGGGTACCTGGATATGCTTACGCTTGAGCGTTCTGCATACCGCATTCTTACAGACTCAGGAGGCGTTCAAAAGCAGGCGTTTTTCCTGAGAGTGCCATGCGTAACGTTGAGAGAAGAGACAGAATGGGTTGAAACTGTTGAAGCCGGTTGGAATGTGTTGGTTGGGAGTCGTAGCCAGGCAATACTCGAAGCGGTAGCCTTCTCAACGCCAGAAACTCCTCAGCAGAAACTGTTTGGTGAGGGAGACGCGGCGATACGCATCGCACGAAGTTTAGCATCGCATGCTCAAAATGGAAGACACACTATACTAGTGAATGAGCAAGAGGAGGATAGTTATGGAATACGTTCCCAGACATAGTAGCCCCGGAATACTTCCACAAAGTCCGCGTCACAACTTTCGTGAAGAAATTCCTATAAGCAGGAGTCGTTTATCGTTAGTCGCGGGATCAGAAGAGGTACAGCAACACTCTTACGGTTCTGATTTCAGCAACTTGAATGAGCCGACTGCTGATTTTGAGAGCAATCCATCGCAAGGGATATTACACCGCTCAAGGCCTTCGGCAACCATGTGGCGTTTCACCCTTTTAGCGGGTGATAGTATTCTACTGTTGGTCGTGCTTGAGCTACTGTTAATAGTACCCCATACCTTATATGGAGGCGCGGGGATAATGCGCTATGAAACCGGGTCGTGGAGTTCGAAGCTCATATGGGTCTCTTTCGCATTGCTATCTTGGAGTATTGCAGCAAACATAGTGCAATGTCAGAAACTACTTAACATTTCAAGTCGTTTGAAGAGCCCATTGTATACACTCTTTGCGCTTATGCTGATGTGTATTCTTTGGTTAGGAATCTCCTACCCTTTTATTGCGGATGATATTATCTCCTACGTCAGGTTTTTGCTGTTTTTCTTTCTGCTGGCTGTCCCCACGTTTATTATATGGCGTGTGCTTCTTGCCGAGTTCATCAATCTGCCGCGTTTTCGAGGCCAGGCAGTTATTATCGGGGACAACACTGCTGGAGCGGCTATCGCAAAAGAAATACGCAATACGAAACGACCTATTGCTACTATTCTTGGATATATTAGCGAGTCTTCAGAAGAAAAAGGGCTGAGGGATGGATTGCCTATACTCGGTGGTAGAAGCTTGCTACATCACATTATACGGACTGGCAAGCTTGATATGATCATCATGGCAATTGATCACAAAGTAAATCCAGAACTCCTTCAAGATGCTATCAACGCCGTGCAGTCTGGAGTATCGGTGGTTCCCATGACGATAGCGTATGAGCAGACAAGCGGCAAGGTTCCTGTTGAACATGTCGGAGACCAATGGTATATGGCGCTGCCAGTGGAACGTAACGTTCCTTTACTCTATTCCTGTTGGCAGAGGGCCATGGATATCAGCTTTGGACTTTTTGGTTTGCTCATACTGCTACTACTACTGCCTACTCTGGGTTTGCTCATTTATCTGGACTCTCCTGGCCCTATCTTTTACACACAGGAGCGGATGGGATACTCAGGAAAGAAATTTCGTATTCTCAAGTTTCGCTCTATGCGTACCAACGCTGAAACTAAAGGACATGCAATATGGGCAGCTAAAAGTGATTCGCGAGTGACACGAATCGGGAAATTTATGCGAGCTACGCATTTGGATGAGTTACCACAGGTGCTGAATATCCTGCGTGGTGAGATGAGCCTTGTGGGTCCAAGACCAGAGCGAGAAGAGTTTGTTACGCACCTGGAAAAGAAGATTCCCTTTTACCATTGTCGTTTGAGTGTGAAACCAGGATTGACAGGCTGGGCACAGGTAAAGTATGCCTATACGAGTTCAGATGATGATGCGATGGTGAAGGTGCAATATGATCTTTACTACATTAAGCACCAATCGTTTACACTTGACATCTTTATCATCTTAAAGACAGTCATTGAAGTTTTGCTCTTTCGGGGGCGGTAGCGGGTAATGAATGATATGTAGGGGCCATAATTCGTTACGCCTTGACCCCGCGTAATAAAAAATTGGAAGAAAAGTGGGATGGTATAAAACATGTCGTTTGAAGCTTACTGGAAAATTTTGGCAAAGAACTGGAAACTCATTATAGGCTGCTTCTTTTTGATGGGAGCAGGAGCATTTATTGTTAGCGAATTTATGACTCCAATATATCAATCGACCGCGGTTGTACAAGTTGCCATTCGAACAGGAAACAACCAGGCAGATTACACTAATCTCCTTGCCAGCGATCAACTCGTGCAAACGGAATCACAATTGGCGGTCAGTAATCCTGTGCTGCGTGAGGTCGCCTTAAATTATCAGGGTTTAACCGCTGAACAGATTTCGAAAGAGGTCAATTCAACGCCTAAGTTGAATACACAACTTTTTGAGATCACTGTACAGGATTCAAGCCCGACACGCGCGGCGAGTCTTGCCAACGCTATTGCGACGACACTGATCAAACAACAAATCCAGGTGGTCCAGCAAGACAACAGTCAGTCGCAACAGCAGATTCAGCAAGATCTTGATGCAACTCGTCAGCAAATAGATGATACCTCAAAGAAGATCGTTGCCCTGCAAGGGAAGGGTAATGACCATGGACAACTTTCTATCTTGCAATCACAACTGAGTGATTTGCAGAAGCACTATAGTCAGTGGCAGACGGTATTGGCACAGCTTGCGTTGACCCAGGCACAAAGTGGCAATTTTCTGCGTGTTGCGCAGCCTGCTCAGCCCGCGTTCGATCCAGTCCGACCAAATAAGCTTCTGAATACGAGTGCTGGCCTGGTAGGAGGCTTGTTCCTGGGAATGGTGCTGGCCGTGCTGTTTGAGCAATTAGATACCCATGTTCGTACCGCAGAGGCTCTCACTCAGTTACTGGAGTGGCCCGTGCTCGGTACTGTCTGGAAAACACGCCCTGCCGATAAGAGCGATGTGATTAATCCACAAGGACACGATGCTAATGTTGAATCCTACCGTATTTTGCGCACGAACCTGGGGTTCTCCAGTATCGATAAGCCGTTGCATTCAATGATGGTAACGAGTGCTATGCCTGGGGATGGCAAGAGCACTATTGCTGCTAATTTGGCGATTTTTATGGCAAAGGCAGGGAAGAATACGCTGCTCGTCGATGGTGACTTACGCAGACCAATGCAGCATCAGATATTCAACCTCACGGCTGACAAAAAGGGCTTGAGTAATGCCGTACTCGCGTTCGGGATGCCTACGGCTTTAACTCCGTCTTCTTTCCCTGGACGCAGTATTCCTACTTCGTCTGCACACGAGGCGAGCCAGTCGAATACCTCGAGCGTCTCTTTAGAGCCGTTCTTCCATAATGTAGGCATTCCAAATTTGCGGGTCATGCCATCTGGTCCATTGCCCCCCAATCCTTCTGAGTTGCTCGACTCGAAAGCAATGCAGCGTTTTGTTGTCGCGCTTGTCAATTGTGGCATTGAGGTTGTCATCTTTGATGCACCTCCTATTCTAGGTCTGTCAGACGCCAGCATTCTTGCCTCGAAGGTGGACGGTACACTCCTTGTGGTCGATGTCACACGTGCAAATAAGAGCCACCTCAAGCAAATAAAATCAATATTAGCCCAGGCTGGTGCTCATGTTCTCGGCTCTGTTGCAAATAAGCAGCGTCGTAGTCGTGGTGATACGTCCTATTCCTACTATTACTATGATCATCCTAAGACAGCTAAAGAGCAGAAAACAACCCGAGCAGAAAGCAACCCACGCACAACAAATACTCTCTCTTCTGCTGAACCAGTTATAGCCTTGAAAGCGGCCAAAAGTGTAGAAGAGGCAACACTAAAGCATCCAAAGGTATAGGCACTTGTCACGCTTAAGAAAGGCGAACAGTCTGAAAATGCAAGAAAGGCGAAGTGTAAAGAGTAAAAGGCAAACAGTAAAAAAGCTATTTTTAACGTTTATCCTTTTACTCTTGTGCGGAGCATGTTTGGGATCATCTCTACTAGGCTATCAGGCATACACGGTAAACTATCCCAGGTATATGGCTTTAGCGCGGGAGGGAATGCAACATCTGCGAACGGCTGCAACCCTCCTAGCTGCGTTGTCCAAAAACCCTTTTGACTCTCAGCAAGTGACTCAGGCACAGCATGAGTTTGCGATCTCCTTGACGACCTTTGATGAGATAGATAACGGGCTGAAGTCATTTTCAGGGATAAGCCCATTTGTTCCCGTGTATGGTTCTCGTTTGAGTGCTGCATTCAATCTTTTGTCTGTTGCTTTGAATATATCTCAAGCCGGAGTAGCAGGTTGCACTATCATGAAGGTGCTCATAGCAAAGTTTCACGATCCATTAAGTACTTCAGGGCATGGCCTCACAATGGCGGATATGAACGACATAACCCAGGAGTTTCGCATTGTCAAAGCTACATTAGATTCGGCCATTAACACAGCGTACCAGGTACAACCAGATGACTTACATGTTGACCCGCGTATTAGCAAAATGTTTGGAACCTTTATTGAAGGGCTACCAGCTTTACAAGCCGGGCTTGAAAATGTGGATACGCTTCTCACTGTTATGCCTGCGCTTTTAGGAATAGATAAACCGGCGAATTATCTACTTGAAATGCTTGACTCGACTGAATTGCGACCTGGCGGCGGCTTTATTGGTAATTACGGCTTTGTCACACTTTCAGGGGGGAAGTTAGCCGCCGCTCACGTTATAGATGTTGATTTGCTTGATAGATCATTTAGAGCTACTATTGGCAAAGTACCTACCGTGCGCTTTCCTTATCCTCCAACTTACTCGTGGTTTGGTAACTTTGTCGCACACGATAGTTGGAGTTTACGTGATTCCAATCTTGCTCCCGATTTCCCACTGAACGCGAAGTATGGAGAATTGAACTACCTGCGAGAAGGTGGCAAATTTCCCAGTGACGGTCCTATGCAGGGTGTGATTGCTATTACGCCTGCACTCATCGAGCGTGCTCTTGAAATCACTGGCCCTATTGCTGTCCCAGAGTATCACGAGACGGTGACTTCGCAGAACTTGATTAGTCGTATCCACTATTATCAATTAGGAGGTGGAGGGGTAGTCTCTGGCGAGGGTGACGGTTCTAGTCCTTCTCCTGATGGTCATTCGTCACTGCGAAAACATTTCACAGCACTTTTGGCGCTGCATTTTATGGCACGTATCCGCCAGCTCTCAACGTCCGCTCAGCCTAAGTTCTTAAAGCTATTGATCAGTGCGCTGCACTCAAAGGATTTTCAGGTGTATTTCAATTCGAACGCGGCGGAAAGCGTACTTCATTCCTTTCGCCTTGACGCTGCTATACGGACACCTGCTAATGATGGCATCTTTGTCGTGGATGCGAACATAGCTGGAAATAAGGCGAATAATTCAATCATCAATACATTAGATGACCAGATAGATGTAGATAGTAAGGGATACGCTGTGCATCATACAACTATCACTTATAGTTGGACCCTTCCAGGCCATGTGTACGCAAGCACTCTTAAAGATCACTATCGAAGTTTTGTTCATGTCTATGTACCTGCTGGTAGTATGTTGCAGATGCAGAATGGCTGGTCACCATACCCTGCGGGCTATGGTCTCGGTCAACAAGTATGGGGTGGCTTTCTTGAGCTTGACCGTGGTCAAACCAGGACAATTGATCTGGTATGGACTGTTCCTTTTGCTGCTACGCAGGATGGAAACGGCTGGCACTACCAGTACCTCGTTCAGCGACAGGCAGGATCGAGCTGGACGGTTTCCGCGCGGGTAACGTTGCCATCGTGCACAATGGGAACTACTCTATGGGGAGGATTGGTAGCACAAAGTAAGCAGACCGCGATGCTTAGTCAAACCCTTGATGAGGATAAGAATACTGGCGTGAACTATACATGTTGATGGGCTTGGTGCCTGTACGTATACTGGACTTGAGAGACTGATAAGGGAAAAAAGCATGATTGATACTCACCTGCATATTTTACCAGGCGTTGATGATGGACCAGACTCTCTCGAAGAAGCGCTCGCACTGGCCCGCGCGCTTGTACAAGAGGGTATTTCCTATGCCATTGCTACACCGCACTACAACGATGAGTTTCCGCAATATTCAGCAGCAGAGATTCAGGCGCGAGTACGCGATCTACAGCAGGAACTGGATGCGCTACATATTCCGTTGCGTCTCTTTGCGGGTCATGAGGCGCTTATCAAACCAGGTTTGGTTGAAGATATTCAGGCTGGCCGTCTCGCAACACTGAACGGTAGCCGCTATCTCCTCCTGGAACTGTGGAACAGTGCCTGGCTCCCAGATACTGACCGCGTAATTTTCGAACTGAGAGCCTTTGGCGTAGTGCCAGTGATAGCACATCCCGAGCGTTACCGTGTGTTCCAGAAGGATCCAGGACGACTTGCTGCATTGCTGCAACAGGGTGTACTGACCCAATTGACGGCAGGCAGTCTGCTTGGAATGCAGGGAAACACGGCACGCCGCACCGCCGAAACTCTGCTCAAGCGTGGGCTGATTCATTGCATTGCCTCCGACGCACATGGCCTTCACAAGCGTCCTCCAAGGGTTGCAGAGGGCATACAACATGTGAAGCGACTGCTTGGTCAAGATCAGGTGCGTGAAATGGCAGAGTTGTGGCCTGCAGCTATTGTTAACGACGAAGTGCGAGGTTTGCAAGCGACTGCGGGTAAGAAACTACCAGCCACCAATGCATGACTGCTGGAGCACGGGTAGACCTCAAGCTACATGCGCTAGTTGTATTGGTAGCCTGAATAACAATAGTTGAAAAGGAAGGTCTGAGATGAGAAGTGGTGTCTGGGATGATTGGGGTGAAGCGGTTTTAAAAGATAGAGTTTCTTTTTCTTTACCTTTTCCCGTAATCGCGCTATTGATAGCTCTGTTAACAGGATGTGTGCTTGCAGCATTTGGTACTTTTGCAATAGCAGTTGTTGTCGGTATAATGATCATGGCGGTCGTTATTATTCTGCGCCAGGACGAATTAGCGGTAACGCTTGTCATCGCCGTCCACGTGTATGTTGACTGGTACCTGGGGTTACATCTTTTTGGACCACTTATGGCCCTGATATTGTTGGTGATTTGCTTCTTAGGTCGATCTCCTCAGTTCCCGTGGGTAGAGCCTCCTGGAAAATGGCTCTGGGCCTTGTTCCTCGTAGTTACTATTTATCCAGCAATCCGAGGAGGACTTCAACTCTATGACCTTGCCTCCTATTATCCCAGTGATATTCTCGGAGCGTTGTTGATGTTCTGGTTGGGAATAGTTATCCCCAAGAACAATGCGAGTGCGCGGAAGTTTTTTATACTATTTGCTGGCTTCGCTACACTTTTAGCGATCCATACTATTATTCAAGCGACGACAGGAACGACATTGCTGGGAACCACACACTATGATGCACTTCTTTCACTGACATCAAATTTTCAACTGGATGGACTAGATGCTCATCGTGCCGGGTCATTCTTTATAGATCCTAATTGGAATGGCACCTTTTTCGCTATGGTGTTCTTTCTTCCTTTGGGGCTCTTTATTGAAAGTTCATCTCTTCTAGGGAAGGTAGTCTTCCTTGCAGAAATGGCCCTTATCTTACCCGCGCTGCTTTTCTCGTATAGTAATGGAGCGTGGATAGGCGTCATTGCGGGAGTCCTTGTCTTCATAGTATTGGTTGGACACGCTCGCTATCGGATTCTGCTTCTCTTATTGCTCCTCCTTACTATAGGAGGGATGCTGGCTGTGTTTCCAGCACAAATCGCTAATCAATTCTATCATGCATCACGACCTCTTGAGGTATCATTGCGAGTTGCTGTATGGCAGACTGCGATACGCGTGATGCTTGCTTATCCTCTCCTGGGAGTTGGCCTGGGCTATGAAAACTATCTCATTCGTTCTGACCCGTTTCGTGTACCTGCACAAATTGTTCCTCTCGCTCACCCGCACAATTCATATCTCGAATGGGGGGCTATGGCAGGCATACCTGTCCTCTGCATATTTCTTGCGTTGCTTATACTGGCTTTGTGGCTTGCGATACGCAACTGGGCAATGAGTGATCAACGTATACGTCCTTTGCTTGGCGGAGGGATAGCTTCTATAATCACGTTGAGCATCAACAGTTGGAGTATCAACGGCTGGACGCTGCCAGCGTTGTCAATGATCGGTTGGCTTATTTTAGGGGTTGTTGCCTCCCCTTTACTCAGGAAAAGCCGAAATAATGAAAGTATGCAAGAGAAAAATAATCATCAAAGTGATTCATAAGGGGCCAGGGCACTTGTCCCCCAGACATGTTGCCATGCAAGGGGATGCCCCTCCCAGACGACGCACAGGCGATGACCCACGTCTGGGAGGGGCATCCGCTTGTGGGTGCCCTGGAAATGACTATCAAGAGGAAGAGGAGTTTGTATGTCTATACAATATAGGAATGCAGAAGATAACATGCAATCTGGAGCGCGGGAGGATAGCTCTGGTTTGTCTTTATATCCTGTCGATATGTCTTCATTCTTGACTTTGGAGAATAGCACACTTGATGCAACCGGGGTACCATATCAGGCGTATCCGATAGCCTATAATCCAATTACGATCGTACAGTATGCCCTGGCTCATTGGAACCAGTATCTCGTGACAGGTAACGAATGGTATCGCAAGAAATTCCTGGTGAAGGCGCGCTGGCTTGTTCAGCATGAGGTTCGCATTGATGAAGATGCGAGTGGCTGGCCTATCCAGATTCCTCACCCGGATTTCCATACCCAGGGTCCATGGTTATCCGCTTTAGCACAAGGGTGCGGCATCTCTGTACTTGTGCGAGCTTACAGGCTTACTTCAGAGAAAGTATTTCTTGATGCCGCACATCACGCTGTTCGCACCTTTGAGCGAGATATTCTTGATGGTGGTGTTTGTAGCCCTCTTAGTGAAGATGACGTCTTCTTTGAAGAGGTTGCCATTTACCCTGCTGCACACTCGCTCAGCGGTTGCATCTTTGCTCTTCTCGGACTCTATGACTACATGGCGCTTACATATGATACCAATATCGAAAAACTTATTCAGCGTGCCCTTGCTACTCTATATGCTATGCTCGAAGAATTTGATGCTGGCTACTGGACCTACTCCGATTTGCTCCAGCGACGCCTTGCATCACCTCCGCACCTGGCTTTACAAATAGACCTTCTTGAAGCACTGATCTTGTATTTCCCTTGTGATGCCTGCTCAATCATCATTGCACGCTGGAAGAAGTATCAACGCCAATCCCGCTCCCGTCTTCGCTATTATATTACGAGCCTGTATGTTTCTTATCGCCACAAATTATGGAGCAGGGTTCAGGCGGCGCTGTTCCCCAGCCCTCAAGTCAATGCTCATACACGCGTCTGCGTTTGCATTCAGGACTTCCCGACCACAGGCGGGGTGTTGACTGTCTTGCAAGGGCTTGCTCATGTCATGAAGGGCATATGGCAAGTTGAATATCTTACGCAATATCTTGGTCCGAATGCAGAAGAATATATCATTCATACGTTTGGTACCAGGAGAATGACACCGTGGTATTTCCCTTTTGTCTGGCTCTATGCCTTGTCTGGTACGCATAAATTGCTCTCGCTACTACGGTGCGGTGCTGGTTATTCCCTGATACTACCGCAAGATGGAGTCTTCTCAGGTGTGCTGGCTGGATTGGCCGGTAAACTCACAGGTGTGCGCGTGGTGTGTATCGACCACGGAAACCTCAGTTTTTTCACTCATCGTAATAGCTATGTCTATCGAACTGAACGAATTGCTATGTTGGCTACAAAATCGTGGCCCTGGATTATTCGCCTGTTAGCCAGGGGACTCCTGGCATTATATTGGCCTTCTCTCTCCCTGCTGGCTCGTATTGCTGCTTGCTGTATTGATCATTACCTGATTCCTGGCGTTGCAGGAGACAGCGTAGATGAGGGTTGTAAGCTTATTGGAATACAGCCGAGTCGTGTTACACGCTATGGTAGTATGATCGATATGCATCGTCATGGAATCCCAGATGCTACCTCAAGAACGACCACACGTAGCCAAAAGGGTATTTCTGATGATGCTATTGTGGTGGCTATTGTTTGCCGCCTTGCGCCAGAAAAGGGCCTGGATATCGCTCTGACGAGTTTGAGCAAGGCTCTCTCTGCACTCTCTTCTGCACAGCGCACAAGAGTACGCGTGGTTATAGCAGGTGACGGGCCTTTACGCAAACACGTAGAAGAGGAAATTTACCGGCTGGACCTGGGTCAGTACTGTTCGCTGTGGGGAGAACTCTCTGCTGATGAAGTCGTGACACTGCTCGGGATAAGCGACATCTTTCTGTATACCAGTACGAGAGGGGCATGCATGGCGATGGCTGTCTTAGAAGCGATGGCTTCTGGCTGCGCTGTCATTGCTTCGACAGAACCGTTATCAAATGCTGTGCTGCTTTCTGAAGGGCGTGGCATCGCTATTTCTACGGGAGACATTGAACAGACGAGCAAGGCATTGATACATCTTCTCAGTGATGTGGAACTGTGTCATCGGATGGGAAAATTGGCAAGGGAGTATGTTTCACTGCATCACAGCCCTGAAATATTCAGGCGTACCTTACTACGAGCGACCCGATGGTCGAGCTTGGATATATTATTAGATGCTGCGAAAAATAGTGAAACCGTCAGCTAGGGGGTGAAAGCTAACTATGACATCATCAATAGATGAAGTGAAAGATCAACACCATGTCGGGAAGGGGAAAATGGAAGCGATTGTACACCCGACTCCATTCTTAGAGGAATCAAGGCAACACTTCGCTGCTGAACAGGGAGATGAAGACGCAGCATGGGTGGATGATTTCCCTTCGCTCATGAGACCAATGGTCAACATTGACAAAATGCCCACAAGCATCGGTCTCAAAGCTCTCTACGAACCACCACCACCTACTCCTTACTTTGCTATGGATGGCACGGCTCTTAGTGAGCAGCCAACATGGATTATTCCAGTGCTACCCGCCTCAAAGAAAGTGCCGAAGCCCATAGCGCGAGATGCAGAAGGAGAAAGCTATGCTTCAATTATGCTTAATCTTGTCAAAAGCTCTGGTATCTACGCGATAGCTTCGTTAGCTGCTCCTTTGGTCTCGCTTGTCCTCGCCCCGTTTTTGACGCGCTATCTCTCGCATTCAGAGTACGGAGCACTTGTTATTCTCAATGCCTTCGTTGCCCTGATAGCCGGTGTGACGCAACTTGGCCTTGGTAGTGCCTTTTTTCGAGCCTACAGCTATGATTATGAATCGCAAAGTGATCGCAAAAATGTTCTTTCGACTACTATTATAGTGCTCTTACTCATCTCAATACCTGTTACAATCGCAGGGATACTAGGTGCACCTTGGTTAGCGACTCTCCTATTGGGCAGCCCCTCTTTAAGCGATGCTGTGAAAGTTGCCGCTCTAGTCATCCTCGTGCAAAATCTCACCGTACCAGGATTTTCGTGGTTACGGGCTGAAAACCGCGCAGGATTATTTACGGTTCTGTCGATAATCAATCTATGTGTCACCCTAGGGGCCAACATCGTCCTGGTGGGTGTTATGCGGATTGGTCTTGCTGGTTCACTTCTGGCAACAGGAAGTGGTTACGCGCTCGTAGTGATCTGTACATTGCCGTTCATTCTGCTCTATGCTGGCTTTCACCTACGCTGGGACATGGCGCGAGGAATGCTAGCGTTTGGCCTGCCCCATATCATAAATCTCCTTTCGGGATGGTTGCTACAACTTTCAGACCGCTATCTGCTTGGACAATTGGGATCGCTGTCTCAGGTGGCCAGCTATGCGGTAGCTTATAGTCTGGGTGGTGTGTTGTCTGCTTTTGTCATCACGCCATTCTCATTTGCCTGGTGGTCACTTATGTTTCCTATTGCTAAAAAGGACAACGCTAAACATATCTTCCGGTTGATATTCCGTTGGTTCAGCTTTGTATTGCTGTTTGCTACCTTTGGCCTTTCGCTCTTTGGCACTGTTGTCCTTCATTTACTCTTTCCACCAATATACTATTCAGCAACGCCAATTATACCGATTATCGCAGCGTCAATCATGTTCAATGGAATCTTTGTGGTTGTGGCAGTTGGAACTTCTTTGCGGCGAAAGACCTGGCTGGTGGCTATCTTTATAACGTTTTCAGCTCTTCTCAATGTTGGTCTCAACATTGTTCTAATTCCTCTTTACGGGACGATGGGTGCTGCTGTGGCAACGCTTATCGCCTATATAGCACTTGCCTTGATTACGTACATCGGAAATCAACGGATTTATCCCGTGCCATTTGAAATTGGTTTGTTCCTCGTTGCGCTGCTAGCAGGTGTCGCGCTGTATTTGGGGGGTGGGCTTCTAGCTCAAACTCAGCAAATATACCTGGCCTGGGGTATCCGTACTGGCAGCCTTATTCTCTATGGGGGCTGTCTCGTGTTGCTAGGTATGCTTCCTTCTCGAAGGAGCCTACAAGCGCTTGTTGTTGATAGTCAAAAAAGGTTTACCGATTATGAAAAAAGAGCTTCATAGCAGCCTTACGGCTGTGGAAGATAATGTCTCAGTAGCATCACCAATCAAAGTCTTCCTTTCACCTAGCCTGAGCGAAGCTAGAACATCGTTCGTTAGCAAGATGGGTAAGGATTCTCGTTGTCGGTCGGAATACAGCATATGCATGCACGTTTTGGGGGCATTCCATAGTGATGTTCGAGCAAAACGCGCGGCATCTGCCCTTCAAGAAGCGGGCTACGAGGTCTCCGTTATAGATATTGCCAGCCAACACCCTCCTCAAAATGAGGAAGATAGTGACGGCATTTCTGTAGAACATATGCAAATGCCCAGTTCATTTACCGCTACTGCTACGCGCTTCAAACAAGGGGCAATGATCAGGGCCGCTTGGATGTTTATACGCAGTACGCTACGTTTACTACAAACCAGAACAGATATCTATCATGCGCTTGACTTATCAGCCTTACCTGCCTGTTACGTCGCGGCTAGATTACGTCGGAAACCACTCATCTTTGAGTCTTACGAGCTACCATTGCACACACTGCCTCTATCCGAAATGAGCAGGAGCCGACGATGGTTACAGGCATTGCTGACACCTCTATTGAAGCACATGATACCCCGATGTGCTGGCGTTATCGCCGTCTCTCCTCTTATTGTGCAGCAGATGCGTAAATACTATCCGGGTTCTAACATTTGGCTGCTTCGCAATATTCCACCATATCAAGTTATCGCGAAGAATAATCTGTTGCGACAACGGCTTGGCCTCGGTCTCCATGTACGGCTCGCGCTCTATCAGGGTGCATTGCAAACTGATCGTGGACTCGAAAGACTGATTTCTGCCGCAGCGTTTTTAGAACAAGATAGTGTAATCGTCTTGATGGGCAAAGGGCCTGACGAGACAGTGTCTCGGCTGGAAGCACTTATAGACAGGACAGGGGTTACTGATCGCGTAAAAATACTTCCCGCTGTTCCCTATGAACAACTCCTCGACTGGACAGCATCAGCAGATATCGGCTTACTCATCTATTCGCCGGATTATTCACTGAATGTACAAATGTGCCTGCCAAACAAACTCTTTGAATTTCTCATGGCTGGTCTTCCTGTCCTCGCTTCACAACTAGATGCGGTCACAGAGGTGGTCAAGACTCACGATGTCGGGCATATTGTACCTTCTCTTGCTCCCAAGGACATTGGTGCGGCTATCAATGCAATGGTAAGTGATCGTGATGCTTTATCTCAAATGCACTCAAATGCTCTGGATGCGGCTCAGCACGAGTTCTACTGGGAAAGGGAGCGTGAGCAACTTTTTCATATGTATGCTGATGTTCTGGCAAGATACAAGATGTAGACCTATGTTTTGAAGAAATAAATCGTAGCATCACCTAAATTGTAAGGAATTGCAAGGAAATAGATATGCGTATTTTGTTTGTAACGCCCTATCCGCCTTCACGAGTTCGTGTACGCAGCTATGGGTTTCTAAAGCAACTTCAGCAGAGTCATGAAGTTTCTGTTATGCTGATGTGCAGGTCGGAGCGGGAACTGGCGGATGCAGAGAAATTGCGAAGCCAGGGATATGATGTAATGATGGTGCAGGAGTCGAAACTGCAGGCAATCCTGCGTAGTAGCCTGGCACTAGCAAGTTCGCGCTCTTTACATGTCGCATATGCCAAGTCTGCACGTTTCACACAATCGTTACACCATCTCTGTACACAAAGACATTTTGATGTTGTGCATGTAGAACATTTGCGTGGTATCGCCGCGATGGAACGTATAGCGCACAACTATCCTCTTGTCTGGGATGCAGTTGACTGTATAAGCCTGCTCTATAAGCAAGCTATTGTCGCCGGGCCAAGTCTACCTGTACGTGCTATGGCCTTGCTAGAACATAAACGCACACAGAGCTACGAAGCTAAGATGTTGAGCAAACTCCAACATGTCGTGGTTACATCGGAGCGTGACCGTCAAGCTATGATTGATCTTCGACGTCTACAGACTGGGGATGTGACAAGTGATGATACACAACTAGGTTCAGCTATTACTGTGCTACCAAATGGTGTTGATCTAGAGTATTTTTACCCGGTGCAACAAGAACGAAAACCCTTCAATCTGGTCTTTTCAGGAAAAATGAACTATCACCCGAATGTAGCAACGGTCCTACACCTGTATCAGCGCATTATGCCGCTTATTTGGGAACGTAGGCCGGAAGCTACGCTCACTATAGTAGGTGCTGAACCTGTTGAAGAAATCCAGCGCTTGGCAAGCGATCCGCGCGTGGAAGTCACAGGTTATGTAGGTGATATGCGCCCCTACATAAGGCGAGCTGAGGTGATGCTGTGCCCAATGATCTATAGTACTGGTATTCAGAATAAAGTGCTGGAAGCAATGGCATTGGGTACCCCTACCGTTGTGACGGCCCAGACTGCGGAAGCTTTAAGCGCTTGCCCTGATCGTGACCTGCTCCTCGCGGAAACTCCACAGCAATTTGCTGACGCAACTCTCCACCTTCTGGAAAATGCGGCCCTGCGAGCCACATTGAGCCAGTATGGGCGTACGTATGTTGAGCAGCATCATAATTGGCAAGTGGCGACGGATAGATTAGTGAACATTTATCAGCAGGCAGTTGCCACCTCTGTGAGAAAAGACCTGTCTCTACTCCCTGTTTAGCAAACTTTGCTTCTGTAGCATGGCTACCAAATCAGATGAGCAGAATTGATTGCAATGTGAAGCTGGAAAAGCGGTTCCACTGCTAATTGGGTTATGGATAGGTGGGTGAGCTTGAGTGAGCCTGAGTGAGCCTGCTGACGTGAAGCTACTTGGCCGGAGTTCGGGGAGACTTGTAGAGCCGACTCGTCGACTGCCTCAAAGTCTGATGCATGTAAATTACCTAGCAATGCCAGATCGTTGTTGTTCCAGTAGTCTCCAGGTGTATGAGCACCGGAAAGCTCTAAACTATTGAGGTCACTATTGTCGGCCACAAACACACCATAGTGTTTCAGCGCGGTCAAGATCACCCGGTTCTGTGGCGAGAAAGAAGAGATATCAACGCTTGCCTTGAGACGCAGGCGAAGGCCCATCGGCGGTAGATTGGTGCTGCTGTGTGTGGAAGCGAAATGACGAGCAGGCCAAAGGAAAGCACTTTGAGTGTGGTTCACAGCTACGCGAAGTGCGTGATTAATGACTCCTGTTTCAACTTCATCGTAGCGTACCAGACCTGGTAGGATGGGCAGACCAGCCGCATCCGCAGATGTCCAATATTCGGGACGTAAAGAGTTAGATTTCAAACTCCACATGGCTCCGCTACCCGCCTTCCAACTGCCATCAGGTTGAGGGTAGCTAGCCCACATTTCATATAATGTGCATGTATCACCATTAACCACAATCACATGGCGGTCACCAGGACTCTGTCGTCCACCCTCGACAGGCACATTTGATGGAATAGGGTATGGTCCTGGAGCGCTTTCTTTTGTATAGTAAAAATGCGTCGATACATATGGTTGAGTACCAGGCACGGCGACGTAGGGCATGCCTGGTGGTGGATAACCAGGCATGGGAGATCCAAAGGCAGCATGCAATTTACTCGTTATACCTATACTCGCAATGTAATTGGCAGAATTAGGAATCACAGGCAAGTGAGAAATGTTGTAGTTCCAGATACTGTTGGCTGGAAAGAGCGGGCAACTCGCAATGCTAGAAGTAGCACTTCTAGCAAGCTCACCCAAAAAAGTATGTCCCAGGGTATCCGTTGCTGCTGTTTGCGAAGTTTGGCTCCATAAGTAGATACCCCTGTTCATCATGATGATAGTAAGTATAGATATAATCCATAGTTTTTTTCTGCCCATGGCTTTTCTCTTTTACCCTTTAATTGCATTCCTTAGACTTCACTGCTCACTGGTGGAAAATCACGAAGCTGATAACATCATGACTGTAGCAAACAGGCTGTATAGTGAAGTATAAGTATATATACGGCATATGTCAAGTGTGATATATAATAAAATTGAATGATATACTGTGATATATAAAGGAATATCTTGATATTTTTTGCACTAAATGTATATCAACTATTATCCTTGAGGGAAAGTAGATGAGCGAGGTAGTCTACTCAATAGCTCAAAATTGTAACTGGTTTTTGAGGAATGTAGTGAAAGAGCCCTCCATCACTTTACGAATGTGAGTGATGGAGGGCTCTTTCACTACAAGGAGGAAATTTAATCAGCAAGCGCGTGTAATTAACAAGGTTAATCCATTAATTCAATAGTACGCTCATACACATTTCCCTTACACAGGAATAGCTATAGGAGAAACTAGTTTTTGCAAGACTTTGTTTACAGCAATTCCCCACGCGTCCCAGTTCAATCGCTCATCGTAGGCATCTTTACTCGACTTTACGAGCCGGGCATAACGCTGGTCGTCCTGGTAAATCTCGGCGATAAGCTTTGCATAGTCGGAGCCTCTGGCATTGTACGGGAGTACATAGCCGTTTTCTCCGTCTTTCACTACAGACGAAACCCCGCCAGTGTGTGCCGTGATGATAGGAACTCCGAAAGCACTGGCTTCGTTGTAAACGAGGGGGGTGCAATCCGCTCTTGTAGGCAAAAGGAGAAAGTCGGACATCGTGTAGAGCTGCTCTATTTGTTTGCTTTGTGTTGCATCGTTCTTATTCAAGGGGGGGATAACCGTCATTCTCTCATGGACAAACCCTTTGGGAGGAGTCGTTCCACACATAATCAGTTCTGCTGCAATGCCCATCTCCTCCAGCTTTACGAGTGTCTCAAAAGCTATTGCGCCACCTTTTCTTTCCCAACCTATTCCCATAAATAGGAGTTTACATCGCTCTGATTTCTTCTTTGCCAGAACTATCTCTTTCGTTGGGATATGATCCAGGTTGGCCCCAAAGAAAATAGAATGAACTTTCCCAGTATCGATAGAATAGTCTTTGATAGCAGACTGAGCTGCCCAATCGGAGGAAAAGATCAGCGCCGCCGCGTTTTTGTAAGCCCTGCTTTCCACGACGTTCGCTTCACGCGCGGACCACTGTAAAAGATTTGAGTAAAGGGGGTAATAGTTCTGCTGTAGTGAAAAGGTAACATCTAGTGCTAACACTATTGGAATATCCGTTTCCAGAAACGCTACTTCCGGTGTCCCAATAGGGGCAAAAATCACATCAAACTGTTGGCCTGCAATTCTCTGCGCGGCGATTTTAGCATTTTTTTTCGCCACGAAGGTGAGGCGATCATAGGCAACATTTTTCTTGAGGAGACGCTTCGAGGCTTCATGCATGAGTCGCGCGACGTACCTTCTCTCAAAGGAGAGGACCCGTTCAAGGTAGGTGACGTCTCCGCAGTGCTTTTCAAGAGCTTTACCCATATAGTACATGATACCTGAAAACGATTGTTTATCTTTCGGGTTTTCAGAAGCCAGGAACGCGATTTTGAGACGCTTCTTCTCGTTATCCACCATTGAACATCCCTCTACTTCGTCTGGAATAACTTCTCATGAAAGAATTGCACCCTGGAGGGGTGTTGTTCTTTATCTTTACTTGTGCAGGTATTTTCATAATTAGCACCTCATTTCCACATAAGCATCATCAGATAGAGTATTTATTAGTACCTTTATATAGTTTACTGGTATTCCCAAACTCCTGTTATCAATCTGCTTGCAGTATACCTGCTTTTCCCCTCTGTGTCGGTATCCCGCAAAATGTCGTATAACTAGTGAAGGGGGCTGAGCTTTCGTCTTTACGTCGTGTTGACGTATGTATGCACACTCACTAGAAGCCCCTTCGCATCTACCGTATCAGGAAAAGGAAGCGAGTCATGTCTAAGCAAAAGGGCATCTGGATTCTTATTGCCACAATTTTGGGATCGAGTATGGCATTTATTGACAGCAGTGTTGTCAATGTGGCCTTGCCCAGGCTACAAACAGAACTACAAGCAGGAGCGTCAAGCGTGCAATGGGTAGTTGAGGCCTATGCTCTCTTCCTCGGTGCCCTCATCTTAATCGGTGGCTCGCTTGGCGACCAATTTGGACGGAAACGTATTTTTCTGCTTGGTGTGATTGTCTTTGCGCTTGCCTCCGTCTTTTGTGGTATTTCACAGAATATTGAGCAACTCATCATTGCACGTTCAGTGCAGGGTATTGGTGGTGCGTTGCTGACACCAGGCAGTCTTGCCATTATTCGCTCTTCGTTCGATAGCGCGGAACGTGGAAAAGCTATTGGTACCTGGTCAGGCTTTTCAGCAATCACTTCAGCACTTGGACCCCTACTAGGGGGCTGGCTCGTACAGAATGCGTCGTGGCGCTGGATTTTCTTCATCAATATTCCACTTGCCGTGATCGTACTGATCGTTTCTGTGCTACATCTACCAGAAAGCACAAGTGCCGAAGGCAAGAAGCACCTCGACTTCCCTGGTGCTATCCTGACCGCAGTTGGCTTGGGTGGTGTTGTCTACGGATTAATTCAGGCAGAGAATGTTGGTTTTGCAGACCCAGTAGTGCTTATCTGTATTCTCGGTGGGCTGGTCGCGCTTGGTCTGTTCCTCTTTGTCGAGAACCGTAGCCCTGCTCCAATGATGCCACTCACGCTGTTTCGTTCGCGCACCTTTAGCGGCACAAATCTACTCACACTCCTGCTCTACGCAGCATTAGGTGGGGCGCTCTTCTTTCTGCCCTTCAACCTGATTAGCGCACAGGGCTATACAGCGACAGCCGCTGGAGCTTCGTTGTTACCATTCACGTTGCTCTCCTTCACGCTGTCACGCTGGTCTGGTGGCTTGGTGGCGAAATATGGTTCACGTCTACCACTTGTCATTGGTCCTGGCATTGCAGCATTGGGCTTTGTCCTGTTCGCTCTTCCTGGACTGGGTGGAAGCTACTGGCTGACCTACTTTCCAGCGGTTGTCGTTTTGGGCTTAGGCATGACTATTACAATCGCACCGTTGACAACGACGGTAATGGGTGCCGTTGAAGATCAGTATTCTGGTACGGCTTCCGGTGTCAATAATGCTGTTGCACGTATCGCAGGTCTATTGGCTATAGCAATGTTAGGCATCTGCGTTGCATATGTATTTAGTAACAGCCTTACGAGTAACATTGCCAGCTTACACCTACCATCCAACGTACAACAAACAATACTCGCGCAGCATGGACGGCTCACAGCAATAGATATTCCGAACACAGTGCAAGGGGCAACACGTACCGCTATCCGTAATGCGATAGATGGGGCGTTTATTGCAGGCTTCCGTGTCGCAATGCTCATCTCAGCAGGACTTGCGCTGGGTGGTGCGGTGTGTGCCTTGCTCTTTGTCTCGTCGCCCAAAAAATTGCCCAGGCATACAGGAGAGCAGCAGAGTGGTGACAATGCTTGTACCCTGACGTATGTGCATCAACCTATAGATGGTAAGCACGATAGCGAATCGGTTACAGGAAGGGATGTGGCGGCAACGCACAAATAAAGAGCATGGCGCGGAATGTAAATAAACGCAAAGAAGTGGAGTAGCATATGACTGATAATACACAAAGTGGTGCATCACTGGAGCAAAAGGCGGCACAAGTAACACAGACGACAGACCCTAAGTCGCCACTTATCCTTGCGCTCGATGTTGGTACATCATCGACACGTACTCTTTTGTTCGATGCGACTGGTGCCACTATTGCAAGCGTGCATGCTCAACGTCCCTATAGACTGAATGTAACAGACGATGGTGAGGTCTCCGCTGATCCAAATGCCCTTGTAGACGTTGTAGCGCAAACGGTTAACGATGCTCTAAGGGCTGCGGGTTCAATGGCACAGCAGATTGGTGCTGTTGCAGTAGACACGTTCTGGCATAGCTTGATGGGGGTTGATGAGGCAAATAATCCTATCACGCCACTTATCACCTGGGAAGATAATCGCCCCTATGGAGCCGCGGCAGAACTACGAGCGCAACTCAACGAAGAAGAGATTCGGCAGCGTACTGGTGCGCCACTACATGCCAGTTTTTGGCCTGCCAAGTTACGTTGGCTAGCAACAAACCAGCCTGATACTTTCAAACGCGCCGCACAATGGATTTCCTTTGGTGAGTATCTTCACCGCAAATTTCTTGGCAAATCGGTATGTGCTCTTGCAATGGCTTCGGCTACTGGCCTCTTGAACACACGTGCGCGTGCATGGGATACTGATCTGATGAAGATCCTTGATGTGAGACCAGAACAGTTATCGCAACTGGGTGATACACATGATAGTTTGCGCGGTTTATCCTCGGAATACGCTTCGGCATGGCCTGCGTTACGCGATGTACCCTGGTTTCCAGCGATAGGTGATGGTGCTGCTGCGGCTGTGGGTTCCGGTTGTGCAAATACTGATACGTGGTCGCTGACCATTGGAACATCGAGCGCGGTACGTGTCGTGCTACCGCTTGAACGAGTCGTTCCTCGCATGGGTCTTTGGATGTATCTGATTGATGCGAAACGTGCGATCATGGGCGGTGCGCTTAGTGAGGGTGGTAACATGCTCAGTTGGCTTGATACAACGCTGAAACTACCCGCGCTGCCTGATGCAGAACCGCTTATCGCCTTTTTGAAGCCTGATGCACATGGCTTAACAATGCTACCGTTCATCTCAGGTGAACGTAGTCTTGGCTGGCATGCCGATGCCCGTATGACAATTATGAATCTGCACGCGCATACATCGCCCGCCGATATTCTGCGCGCTGGTATGGAAGCGTTAGCCTACCAACTGGATGCCGTGTACGAGCAATTGCGCGAGACGCTTAAAGAAGGTGACATACTGCCTACGCCGCAAGTTGTTGGCAGTGGTGGGGCATTGCTTGGTTCACCCACACTACAAAGCATTCTTGCCGACACCCTTGGCGCATCCATCTATCCATCGCTCGACCACGAAGCCTCAGCGCGGGGTGCTGCTCTACTAGCTTTGGAAGCGTTAGGGGTAATACCCGATATCTCCAAAGTTGAGCCACGTCTCGCACCCCCAATGAAGTCAGATGCAGGACGCGGTGAGATATATAAAAAGGGGGCCGAGCGGCAAAAAAAGCTGTATCAATTACTGCTTGGAAATTAACGTGGTGTTTCTCGCAGAGACCCGTGTAGGGACCTAATTCATTACGCCTCTACACGGGTCTCTTCATCGCTTGTTTTTATATATTGAAATTAAACAGTTGGACTAAAGTTTTAGTAAATATTTGTAAGCCTTTTGCCTTATATACACCTACCACATAGCGATCAGGACGCACCAACAAAAAAATATCCTTGTTATGCTGCAAGAACTCTCCTAATTGCCCATCATCATCACGTACAACCTCACAATGCTCATATTTTTTCTCTTCAAGAGAAGATCCCCCTCGCGGTAATACACATACATACCTCACCCCCCATTGTTGCCGTATCTCTCCTTCTATAAGCTCAAATGCTTGCTCTGGTCTTTCGTATAGTCTAACAATAGCAAAACCGTTCCCTAGTACGTCGTCGAGAAGAACGCTTTCACCTTTTTGTGTTTGTACATGAGGTTGGGGTAGCAATGCTCCCACAAGCTTCTTATTTTTCTTGCTTTTAGTAGGTACGAGAAAGCCTTTGTGATATCGAGGCTGTGGCTTGACGCGCATCTCTGTGATTGCTTGCCGAAAGGGAGGAATGATGTTGACAACTGAGAAAAACTCATCACGTAGTCGCGAGGCTGGTCGCGTCGTAGTCATAACGATATTTCCTAGTATCGAGGAGAAGAGAAGCATTTCCTTTACATGAGGATAGCGTTCTGTATGATATGTCTCTAATAGGCCAGGGCTAACTTGTCCTTGTAAGACTCTCTGTAACTTCCAGCACAGATTATGCGCGTCACGCAAGCCACTATTCATGCCCTGTCCTCCAAAGGGTGGCATGAGGTGTGCTGCATCCCCCAACAGAAACACACGCCCTTGTATGAATCGTTGTGCTATTACTGAGCGAAAAGCGTAGATGGTCTTTCGCACAATATGCGGTTCACTGTGTTGGATATTTGAGCACATTTGAGGATGGAATGCTCTTGCTTGTCGGATCAATGCATGAATTGTCTCGTCTGCCAGGAGGTCTTCTTCATGTTCTCCAGGCAGTAACATAAACTCCCACCGCCGCGCATGTTGTGGTGCTGGCACGGTAACGGCTGGACGCTTATGCTCACAAAAAAATGTGGCAGCAGTAGACGTATCATCATCGTTGACGGTATCAACAACCAACCAGCGTTGTCCTTCATCAGCCTTGCTTCTGTCTTGCCTCTGCCATGTTGGAAGAAGTTTGGGTTGATACATTAGAATACCTAGTGCGTGACGAATTGGACTCTTTCCACCATCACATGCAAGCAGGTAATCACAGTGCAGAATGGAGCGTGTGCCATCAGGCGTGCTAACGGTAAGTGTGACCTTTTCTTCATCCTGTACAAATGTCTCGACAGTGTGCTGGAAACGGACCTCGACACAGGGGAAGCGATCAAGTCCTTGCAACAGTGTTGCCTCGAATGTTGGTTGATGAAATGTCGATATCAGAGGGTAGCCATTTCTTCTGCTTGTGGGAGAGACTTTCGCGAGGAAATGCTGAGCCGAGACATAATGTGCCTCTATAGCGAGCACAACATGCTTCACGATCTCTTCTATCAGTCCTAGCGCTTGACAAATGCGTAGCCCTTCGTCGTCGATAGAGATAGCTTTTGGGCAATCGCTCAGTCCAATATTGTGTTCGAGTACGAGCGTGTGAATACCCGCCATACCTAGCAGGTTGGCAGCCGCAAGTCCCGTGGGTCCTGCTCCTACAATAATTACCGATGGAGCAGGACCTTGTTTCCGCGTATCAGCAGAAGGTTGTGATGTGTTGTGTTGCACTACTTTCCTGGTACTGTTCTTTTGCTTTGTATAGGGTTCGTACTAAGGCGTTTACGCATTCTATAATATGCTACTCAGGTAGCTGCTTGAGTCCCACAACTACATTCGCACCACCAATGGCACGTCCACCAAGCAACACCGTTTGTGCCTGTTGTGCTATTGGACGTGCCTCGTTTTGTACCATGTTCAAGCCATAACGCGGATCGATTTGTTCGCAGTTCATAGTAGGTGGAATGAGACGATGCCGCAATGCCAGTAGGCCAGTTACAGCATCTAACGCACCTGCCGCAGCGTAACTATGACCAATCAGAGTGCGCGGTACACTCACAGGGATGGATGTAAGCTCAGAGCCAAAGGTCATGTGCAGCGCCTCTACTTCGCCAGCATCAGAATAGGGCATGGCGCGACCGTCCAGGCTAACATATGCGATATCTTCCATCTGCACGCCACCGCTTTCCATTGCCTGGCGTATCGCACGAGCATACTGTGTACCGTTAGAGGATGGTGGGAGAAGTCCGTGCGCATCGTTTGTTTGTCCATAGCCAACAACTTCACCATAGATGGTAGCTCTCCGCTGCCGTGCATGCTCATATTCTTCAAGAATACAAATGCCTGCTCCTTCAGCGATAATCAGTCCGCTAGCGCGACGGTCAAAAGGACGATAGGCGTGTATGTCGTCTCCTGTTGCAAAGTCGTCGCTGTAACCTAGAACAAGAAGCACTGCTGGATTAAGCATCGCCTCGCAGCCACCCGCGATAATCACCTCGGCTTCGCCACGCCGAATCGCTTCATAGGACATCCATAGCGCATCGAGTCCTCCAATTGTGTCATTGACTGGAGTTTTACTATAACCATGCACACCAAAGCGAATTGTCGTCTGCCCAATGTTTGCAACTTGTAGCCAGGCTATTGCTGTATAGGCACTCATTCCACGCGGTCCTCGCGTATGTAAAGCCGCTAATTCCCTCTCTCCATAGTTCACTCCACTGAGTGTGTTGGCGATTACTACGCCGATACGATGCGGATTTTCTTCCGCTATCACTAGTTGCGCATCCTGTAGTGCCTCCTGTACCGCAGGCAAGACAAGATGTGTCATGCGGTCCGTGCGATTTTCCAACTTGCGGTCAATATAATTTTTGACTACAAAGTCCCTGATCTCACCTGCAACGTGAATGCGAAGATTCTCTGTAGAGAAGCTTTGAATGAGTTGAATGCCAGAGACACCTCTATGTGTTGCATCCCAAAAAGCCTCTTTCCCTATGCCATTTGGCGCAATCGCTCCCAACCCCGTGACGACTACTCGTCGATGTGTCTCTTTTCTCATACATTTTTTCCTATTGGTACATCTTACCTGTTGATATGAATGTGTAGGGACCGATGTATCGCGTCCTTGCGGTCAACAACCGCAAGGACGCGATACATCGGTCCCTACGTGAAAATATTTATGTTTGTTGATCTAACCATTCTGGGCGTGCAAGGATAAGGGCGCTATTCACACCACCAAAGCCGCTAGAATGTGTAAGTGCTACCTGTACAGACGCTTGACGTGCGACAAGGGGCACATAATCTAGGTCGCAACGCGTATCGGGAACCGTTAGATTCAGCGTTGGCGGAATGATCTGATGTTTTAGTACAAGTGAAGTTGCAACAGCCTCTATTGCACTTGCAGCACCTTGTGTATGACCAATCATTGATTTGGTTGAACTGATAGGTATCCGGTAGGCAATGTCTCCGAAAACTGCTTTATAGGCCGCTGTCTCGGCCACATCGTTGCTAAGTGTTGAACTGCCATGCGAATTGATGTAGTCTAATTGTTCGCATGAAATATTTGCATCGTCAAGCACGCTCTTGAGTAGCTGTTGCAACGGTGCGCCATCGGGTGGAAGCGCTGTCATGTGATGAGCGTTATTATTTGAGGTAAATGCAATCACCTCCGCGTAAATGGAAGCGCCGCGTGCAAGTGCTCTCTCTCGCTCTTCCAGCAGCAGCACACCCGCACCCTCTGCCATTACAAAGCCGTCGCGATCACTGCTATAGGGGCGCGAAGCCTGTTCGGGTTCCTCATTGCGCGTACTCAACGCTCCCATTACCGCGAACACATTTAAGCCAACCGGAGAAATAGCCGAATCAGTACCACCTGCAAGCATACGATCAGCACGTCCTGCGCGAATAGTCCAAACCGCCTCACCAATCGCATCAGCACCGGCAGAACACCCTGTGGCAATCACTGTACTCGGTCCATGTAGTTGATGATGCGCCGCAATTGCAGCAACAGAGGCATGCGTCATAAGCAGAGATGCGGGGATGAAATCTTTCTCAAGTCGTGGTGCATGTGCCCCCCTATCGGTAGACTGTAGCCAGTACTTCTCTTCCTCTTCAAGACACGCCATTGCTGTACCCATGTAGACACCCATAGCATTGTGGTCATCTTCGCTAAGTGTGGACGTAAGACCTGCATCGTCCAACGCAAGGTTTGCGGCTGCAATGGCAAATTGTGTCGCGCGATCCATATAGTTGTACTCAAGAGGCGTTAGACCTAATGCTTGTGGGTCAAAATCTGGTACCTCACCAGCAATGCGTGTTGTCAGAGCATGTGCATCGAAGCGTGTTATGGTGCGAATACCTGACTGTCCCAGCACATTCGCCCGCCAAAAAGCATCTTTACCCACTCCGTTAGGAGCAATGACACCGAGACCCGTAATCACAACACGCCGTTGCATCTGTTTCTCCTTTTAAAGCTGGAAAAGACATGTACCCATTGCCGCTAGAAAAGACTAGAGCATGTAAAGACGACGTACAATCGCCGAATGGGTAAGAATGGATAAAAGAGAACAACCGTACTCTATTTGCAGTATGCTTCACAATCTTTTTTATGTCAAGGCAAGTGCAGAAAGGACTTTACACTCTTGTTGCTAAGAAATGCGCTATAAGCGGGTTAACTTCCTCAGATTGGGCATACATGAAAAAGCGATCTCCACCGTGAAAGACATGATAGCCTGCACAATTGGGCAAATGCTTGGCGAGCCAGTGCGTCTTCGGTTCAGGGGTTAAGCGATCATCGGTACGATTGAGCACAAGTACTGGCATGGTGAGAGGCGCAAGCCGCTCATAGAAATTGACCTTGTGAATAACAGGCAGCACAGAGAACTTATAGACGGCAGGCCAGAACGCAATTTTGTTGAACTGTTTTGCCACAAGAGCATGTGGCATAGCTGGAAAGGTAGTGTTTCGTGGACTACGTGCAGTTGCATAGTTCGCCACAATATTACTTAAAAATTGTGGTGGAAGCACATATTCTACCGGCAAGCGTATAAAAAGATCGTGCAGCAGCCAAATAAACGGATGTGGTGCAATCACATAATCTGGTCCCTGTACAAGAATCGTGAGTGAGCGGCAGCGTTGCGGATAGCGTATCGCGAATTCTAGCAACACTATTGCAGCATCTCCATGTCCCACCAGGTCAATGCGCTCTAGCCCCAGGCTGTCTAGCACGCGGTGTAGCTCTTCAGCACGTTCCGAGGCTGTGACAGGAACAGTACGTGATTCGTGACGGCGATAAAAAATAACGCGTCGTGTTTGACTAAATGCCTGTATTTGGTGACTATACACCCAATCCAGATGCTCCAGAATGGGTACAAATACCAGCGGCTCTCCTGTGCCGATATCAATAACCGGCTTGTCCTCATTGCCCACAGCTATGCGTTGCCAGTGCGAATTCAGGTAATCTATGTCAGCTTGCAGCGTTGCGTCATCAATCCACGTTTGGGATGTTGGAGTAGAAACACTCATACACTGTCTCCTATAAGACGAACTTGTTATAAAGTATTCTATCACTGAATTAGACCGCTACTGTGACATCCTGAACTCTTTTCCATCGGTCTCGCTCGTAAATATTTGCAGCAAAGTGTAAGCCAGTGGCTGAACAATCTCGTAAAATATCAGCATAGCCTGCGAGTTTTTGTGCAAGCGTTTTTAAAGGTGTATTGTATATTTCGTCGTTCGCTGTCATAACCTTCTCTTTCTTAGAAACGAGCGAGGAGTTCTTATTTCGTGGTGCCTTACAAGCACGATTATGCTGGTTACTCTCGCCATCTTGGGCAGTCGTCGTCTCCTCGTTAGTGTTTGGGCTTTGGCATATTGGATTCGTAGCACAAAATGTATATTCTACCCACTTTGAGACGAATGGGCAAGCGATAAGCTCTCTTGCATGGCCGCTTGAAGGCAACTATATTGCAGTTGGAGCCGATAAAGCGTATATAATAGAGATCAATACAAAGGTGCTCAATAACTAGAGAACGACGTAGTAGTTTGGATATCGTACAGCGTAGGAGACAGTCATGGACACACTACCCACTAAGAGCACAACTGAACGCATTCCAGGGGCCGCGCCCGTAAGCGAACATTCGCTCTTCACTGCCATAAGCGAGCCGCACTACATTACTCTTTCAGAGGCACAGGATGACGATACGACGATTGTGATCAAGCAAGTATCACACGTTGAACAGGTCTCGCTAGATGGCGAATGGTTGCGTCATGCTTATGCAGAGGAGGAACCTGATAAGTTCCCCATCGGGCGTGACTTCGACGATAGCACCTGGGAACATGTCTTTGTCCCCAATAATTTTGGCCTAGAACCCTCGCTCTCAGCACACTTCGGCCCTGTCTATTATCGTCGTCGCCTCGCAACATTGGACGTGCCACACACCCTGCTCCTCTTCGATGCCGTCGATTATCTCGCGGATGTGTGGCTAGATGACGAACACCTGGGACATCACACAGGCTATTTTGCTCCGTTCTGCTTTGACGTAAGCGGAAAAATACAGACTGGCTCAATTCTAACCGTGCGCGTACAGGACCCATTTGAGGCATTGGAAGACGATCAACCTCTTTTTGAGCATGCCAAAAAGATCATCAAGGGAACGCTAAAATATCATGACTCGCGCCCCGGCGGTCTACCTGGAGCAAACTTCACCCCTGGTTGGACTGCACGCCTCGGTCAATCGCTCACTACAGGCGGCATTACGGAAAGTGTCTTCTTACGTGGTAGTGGTCCAATTCGCCTTGACGCACTCTTTGCTACGCCCATAGATACACAAGCAGGCATTGTACATCTTGCCGCGCTGTTTACAAACCTGACGCTTGACCCAATTGCGGGACGTTTCGAGCTAGCGATAGCCTTACCAGGACAAGAACCTTTGACGGCTTCGCTTCCTGTCACGTTTGAACCAGGCGCAAATCGTCTTGATACTCGTGTGACAATTCCCGATCCCGTGTTGTGGTGGCCCGTCTCGCATGCTGATCTAGGAAAGCCATCGCTGTATACTGTATCTGCGAACGTCCTGCTTGAGAATGTGTTGTCAGACACACGCATTACAACCTTTGGTATGCGTACAGCACGTGTCGCTGGTGAGCCTAAACGCCTAGAGATCAACGGGCGTCCCGTATTTGTGCAGGCGGCAAACTACATTCCGCATCAGCACTTCGCGGACGTGGACGTTGAATTTTACAGACGTGATATGCGGCTTGCAGCTGAAGCACACTTGAATAGTCTCGGTGTCCATGGACATATTCAAACACCGGAGTGTTATAAAGCCGCCGATTCAGAAGGCATTCTAATATTCCAGGATTTCGCGCTGCAATGGCGCTATGACTCCGGCACCGAAACCAATCCTGGTTTTGTCGAAAACGCTTGTCGCCAGATTGCGGAAATGGCATATACCTATTGGAACTTCCCCTCTATCGTCTACTGGGCCTGTCATAATGAGCCAACGGCGATGTTCTTCCCAGGACAACAACCAGACCCAGCGACCGATGCCGATAATCAAGTTCTTGACGAAGCCTTAGAAAATCGTTTGCGCCAGGTCGAACCTCTACGGCACATTCATCGTGCATCAGGTATTGGAGATGATCTGCACATGTACGATGGTTCGTTAGCGGGAGGTAATGTCTACAATGTGCGGGACAAACGCTCGTGGTTTGTGAGCGAGTATGGCTTCTGGACACTTGGCCCACGGGTTAATAGGTGGAACGATCAGGGCTGGCCCCCTGATGAGTTTCAGATGCATCAATGGCTAAGCCGCCTTTCGTTTGGTTCCTCAACTATGAACTTCGTAGGCTTGCCAGATCGCTATATGACGTGTAGCGCATGGCAAGAGGTAACAGAGCTATACGGCAGTTTCCTCGCAAAATATCAGACGGAATGGTTCCGTATTCATCGAGGCGATCCCTTTTATGCCTATCGCTGGCACTTCTTTGTGGATTGGTGGGGCTGGGCTGGTGGCGGACTTGTGGATGTTGAGCGTAAACCAAAGGCCACTTATGCCGCGCTACAGGCCGCATCACGTAAGCTGCTTGTCGCAACATCACAGCCCAACACGGTGTTTACACCAGGAACAGAACTTCAGTTTCCAATATACGCAATCAACGAACAACGGAAATCCGTTTCGCTCAACGTCTTGTGGCGTTGGTCGCGTATCTCATCATCTCTTGTCATCGGTGTTGATGCCGAGGTTACACAGCGCTATAACATGTTAGCGGCAGCGAGTGAGAACAGCATGATTGCTGTACCTTCCCCTGAACATTCAGGTGATGTGCTGCTATCTGGAAATATTGTTGGCGAAGTAGGACCAGAAACAACAACACTCCTGGATACTCTGACACTCCCACTACCCGACGACGAGCTAGCTGGTATGACGCTCGACCTCTTCTGGGACGATGGTGAAGCTAACTCGTTTCACATCTTAACCGCGAAAGAGAACTGGTTTTGTGGCCCGGGCGCGTTTGTTGTAACCGATGGCAAAGCAAAAAGATTTGAAGGAATTGGATAAGCAGATGGAGGGATGGAAGATGCCACATAGCATCTTCCATCCCTCCATCTCTATATAAATGACTTTATTGCACTCGCCTCGCCTCGGCACGGCCAACCCAGTTGCTATTGTATATTCTGGGTCAATTACTCCACGAGCCTCCATTACAGCTTTATGGAAATGAGTGAGACCGCCACCAACGCAAGAAGAATACCGAGTGTCTGGATGCGTGTCACACGCTCTCGTAAAACGAGCGCTGCCAGTAGTACAGTTGCAGCAGGATAGAGGGAGGAAAGAATTGCTGCAACATCAAGACGACCAGCGTGTGCCGCGAGCACGAAAAATGCGTTTCCAAGAGCGTCTAGTACTCCAGCAAGCACCACGAGAGGCACTACTTTCCTCTTGGGAAGCATTTGCTGTTGTCGTATCAGCGCTATGACCAGTAAAAATAGTACAGAGGTGAAGCGCGCAATCGCTAAAGGCCAGAAGGTTGCGCCAGGATTCACGCGACTAATGAGGATGAAAAAGCAACCAAAGCCGCAACCAGCCAGCAGTGCTAGCCCAATTCCTTTTACGGGGCCGTTTGCTCGTTCTGGACGTGAGATTAATCCTATTGCCAGCAATGCTAGAACAAAGCCTCCTAGTTGGAGTAAACTTGGAAGTCCTTGTGTTAATGCACTGAAGAGAACAGGAAGTGCTGCTGTTAGAATGGCAGAAACGGGAGCAGCAATTCCCATCCGTCCGATTGATAATGCTGAGTAGAAGGCAATTAGCCCTATGGCTCCCGCCACTCCTGCCACTCCTCCCCAAGCCATGTCAAGTAGTGAGGGCAATGGCTCTTTCCAAATAAGCGCAAGTACAACGAGTAGTACACAGCCAACGGCATAGGCGGCAAAAACAACGCTTGAGGCCTTATCACGACGGGAGGCGAGGCCTCCACTGAAATCACCACTTCCCCAAAAAAGAGAAGCCGCCAAGCCAAAGATGACGGTAGCCAGGACGCGGTCCATGAATGTCTCCTTGAGAGATGCTGAATTTTCTCTCTTGAGAACATGCGCTCCAAGAAAGAAAGCTAAGAATGTTATCTTCTCAGAAAGAGCACGAAAATACAAGAGCCGCAGACCGGCCAGTCTATTCCCACCACGTCTATGTGCGAATTTTGGAAAGCCTTAATTGGAAAAGTGTCTGCTATAGACATGCTTCATTTTATGTAGTATCGTAGTAGAAGTAGCATATGTTTGTGGATACGCAACCATAGAGTAGTGAAAAGGATCAATCCATCATGGCAAAAGCAATATGGAACGGCGTTGTACTCGCCGAAAGTGATAATACCGAAGTCGTCGAGGGCAATCAGTACTTTCCGCCCAATTCAGTCAAGCGTGAATACTTCAAGGAGACCAGCACACACACAACCTGTCCTTGGAAGGGTCTTGCCAGCTATTACACCATTGAAGTCAACGGGCAAGAGAACAAAGACGCTGCATGGTACTATCCTGAGCCAAAGGATGCCGCCAAGCAGATCAAGGATCATGTCGCCTTCTGGAAGGGCGTCGAGGTTCAAGCTTAATTATTCTAAAATGGAAAAATGTCATGGAGATAACGGATACTACCCGTTATCTCCATGATGTTTTTCTCTCAAGCAATATCATTATAGTGTTTCGATCTATTTTTTGGTGAGGGATAACAGGAATGACCAAGCAAGCAAAAATTATTGTCACTATAGCGCTTATGCTCGGCATGGCACTGGCATCACTTGATGCCACAATTGTCGGGACTGCCATGCCGAGTATTGTTGGGAAACTTGGAGGTATCACACTCTACTCGTGGGTGTTCTCAATCTACCTGTTAACCTCTACCACAACTGTCCCAATTTATGGCAAGCTCGCAGACCTCTATGGACGCAAACCGCTCTTTTTGTTTGGAGCTACACTTTTTCTTATTGGCTCAGCAGCCTCGGGTGCGGCGCAGTCGATGGAGCAGCTTATTCTCTTTCGTGCTGTTCAAGGACTAGGAGCAGGCGCGGTGATGCCAATTGTGCTCACGATTATTGGCGATATCTTCGCACTGGAAGAGCGCGCAAAAATACAGGGTCTCTTTAGTGGTGTATGGGGCTTGTCGAGCATTGTTGGTCCCGCCGTTGGTGGTGTTATCGTTGATAACTTCTCATGGCGCTGGGTCTTTTTCATCAACATTCCCTTTGGACTCGTCTCAATGTTGCTGTTGCTCCTCACGTTGAAAGAGAATGTTGAGCGTAAGAAGCATCATTTGGACTACTTGGGAACGGCAACACTTACGGGAAGCGTTGTTGCACTTCTCTTCGCACTCCTGCAAGGTGGGACAACATGGGCGTGGAACTCACTGCCTAGCATAAGTCTCTTTGTCGCCGCTATTGTTCTCTTTGTCCTGTTTGTGCGGATCGAGCAACGCGCTGAAGAGCCAATTTTACCGCTTGTCCTTTTTAAAAATCCGATTATCACCATTTCGAGTATTGGTGGTGTTGTGCTTGGCGTACTGATGTTTGGTATCACCTCGTATATTCCCCTCTTTGTGCAAGGCGTCAAAGGGGGAAGCGCAACGAGTGCTGGTATTACTCTCGGCCCCTTGCTACTTGCATGGCCTATCGCGGCAACGATTAGTGGGAAGATTGTTATTCGCTATGGCTATCGTGTTACTGCTTTGTTTGGAATGTTTGCTGCTGCCCTTGGTGTCGCTATGACAACTCTCTTCAACGCACAAACAAGCCTTCCCTTTATTATTGTCGCGATGGTTTTAATTGGCACTGGACTTGGCTTCGCAAGTTCTGTCTTTATTCTCTCTGTGCAAAACGCGGTGCCCTGGAACATGCGTGGTGTAGCAACCGCGACAACGCAATTCTTCCGCACGATGGGTGGAACTGTTGGTGTCGCCATTATGGGAACAATCCTGAATGCACAAATGGCTACGCGCTTCGCCCCAATCTATGCGCAATTCACCGAAGCCGCTAGCCGCTTACCCAAGAATATCGCACCTGCAAACGTGCTGCTTACTCCCGAACTACGTGCATCACTTCCTTTTGCGTTCTTAACACAACTTCAGAATGCACTCTCACAAAGCTTATTCTGGGTGTATGGTCTCATGTTCGTACTTGCCGTGCTTGGACTTGGCACTATGTTCCTCTTACCCGGAGGACGTGCAGACAAATACACTTACAAGCCAACTGAAGAAGAGGCTACAACTACCCCCGAACCTGCTGGAGAGTCATTTGCGCACATTGGCTAATCTTTACAGATTACAGATGCTTATGCTTGCTCATCTTGTTCATTGCCGGGTTGTTGCAATGGCTTGATGATCTCTTCAGGCACAAGCATCTGTGTTCCCTTTGGAGGATGTAGCCATGCTTTCACACGCAAGTAGAGAGCGATAATGCCGCCGAACCATAGGCCACCGTAGAGATAGCCTGCCATCACATCGCTAGGCCAGTGTGCCCCCAGGTAGATACGTGAAGGACCGATAGTTGCAATCATACCAGTACAGAGTCCAATAAGTGCATTGCGCAATCGCCCAGGTCTCCAGTTTGTTGCTAGTAGATAGATGAGCAGACCATAGAAGTTTGTATAGTGCATGACGTGTCCGCTAGGAAAGCTTGGCTCATTAATGACACGCACAACAGATACTAATTCTTTGTCGGGACGAGGACGTTTGATGAGGCGCTTCACGATAGCATTAAGAATGTTTGAAGAGGTTGTCAGAAGAATAAACAATGCCTCTAAGCGGAAGCGTAGCGCCCAAAATAAGCTAGCAACTCCAATAGTTTGTGGTACTGACCATTGCCAGAAGCCAATCTCGGATACCCAATACATAAAGTTATGGAACCAGGGATTCTTCTGGTGTTGTAAGCGCGCGGTGATCGACATGTCACCAGGGAAAAATTGCGTGCGCTGGGCAATCCACGAAAGAATACCAGCACCGGAGAGCAACCAGAGATAAAATGCGAGGAACATTGTTCCTCGTGAAACTGCTTTACGGCCAGAATACGAGGATTCCGCCGCTGCACGCTGCGCCTCCGTCGCGATTTCAGGTATGTTGACCTGTGGAATAGTTGCGTTTGGCTCCGTCGTATCAGTCGATGATGAAGGATTGTTGGGATTAGTTGACATGGACCGTCCCTTTCTCTTCTGTCGTTGTAGTTGTTGTTGTGGACTCTTTTTTCTTATCCTCATAGCGTTGTCTGCGCCTATTCTCACCGTCTACCACATTTGGACCTTCAGCAACCTGTAGTGGTACGCGAACACTTAATGCTCCTGGTGTTACTGAAATAAGCGCGGGCGTGTGACCATGCACAACGCCATCAGCATGAATCGCTACCGGATAATCAGCAGTGATACGCAATGTTTTCACTTTACGGCGTGTAATCTTTGGCTCCAGAATACGTTTTCCCTGTGTGATTGAGATGCTATGCCGTATGAACTCAAGTTTGCTAAAATTCTTGTAGATTACTACGTCCAGTAAGCCATCATCCATTAACGTGCCAGGAGCAACCTGAAGATGCACACCATAGTAGGGCGAGTTGCATACTGTAACCTGAAGAACTCTATATGTACGGTTTCGCTGTCCGTCAAACGAGACTTTGATACTAGCAGGCTTGAACGAGAAGAGCGAAAGGAGCCCGTCAATAACTCCGCGAACACTAGAGAGCCAGCCGCGCCGTTTAATCTCCTCAGCAGCAGGGAAAAGCACCGCTTCAAGGCCGATACCTGCGACCTCAAGAAAGACATGATTGTTGATATTTCCAATGTCGATTTTCTTTGTCTCGCCCTTTGCAATAATAGCACATGCCCCCTCGACTGTATCAGGAATACTCAAACTATGGGCCAAATTGTTCATTGTTCCCATTGCAATGATAGCCAGAGTACTTTTGGTTCCAATCAGTCCACTCGCAACAGCATGAATAGTACCATCACCACCTGCCGCGATCACAACGTCGACCCCTTCAGCCGCCGCCTTTTTTGCCAAACCACTACCAGGATCATCAGGGGTGGTGTACCAAACTTCTGGTTCAATATCATATGTGCGTAGTGCCGTTACAATTGCTTCTTCGTGTTGCTCGGCGGTTTCCTGCTGATTATCTTGCGAGGCCATAGAAGACGAGCCAGAGGTTGGGTTTAGAATCAATATTGTACGCATACAAACTCCTAGGTATGAACAGGTGTTGTGTTCTTTCTCGTATCTACGCACCTTCCACGTAACATCACTTGTAGTACGTCTTGTACAGTATATCGGCCTCAACACAACACCTCTGATCCATATTTCTAAACTCTGGCCTACGTGTTTCTTTTTGCTCTTTCATCAGGTATAATAGTTCCTATGATGTCGATGTTTCATAAGAGGTGATTATTCTATGCCAACGCAAGAAGAGCGGCTGACAACGTTAGAACAAAATGTTACAACATTCCAAAGAGAGACCGTTAGACGTGTCAGAGAGATACAAGAAAACGCAACTATTACGCTTGGTATCGTACAAGCGCAAGGTATAGATATTAAGAAAATCTATTCACGCCTAGAAATGATGGACGAGCGGTTAGGTTTTATGGACGAGCGGTTAGGTTCTGTGGACGAGCGGTTGAGTTCTATAGAGCAACGCATGGAAACAAAATTTGACGAGCATGCAAGACTGCTTACACAAATTCTTGAACGCTTGCCTAAGTAGTTCTCATCATGTGAGCATGGCACAGCAAAAACACAAAAGCATCTGTATCTATGTCCCACAACATAAAAATGCAGATGTTTCTTTTTTGTCCTCTTACAATTTGTAAAGTGGTTGCTTAATAACAAAGGGCCCCCACACTTCATTCCTCCTCAACGAGGAGTAAAACGTAACCGTTTTTCTTTACATACTTTATCTCTACTTCTTCAAATGACACCAAAGCTAATGCTTTTTGATATACTTTTATGAGTACATATGAGCAAAGGTGAAAGCATGAACATATGTTTTCAAGCGCAAGTAAGCTGTCTAAGAAAGCTTAGGTAGTGCTTAAAATAAACTTAACAGTTTTATTGCTGACTTGTGTTAGACAAGCAACCTCGGTTACTATTAGAATCGGCAAGGAAAAGTTTTTTGGACTCCTTCCAAGGAAACACTGACTGCCATCCTCTTTAGGAAATCAGCAATTGCTGACGACGCTATGTCTGTTTATATATTAGAGAAGAGATACATGCGAATATCTAGTCAGGAGCAGAACTCCGCTCTCATTATTCCTTCTTTCAGATCAACATCAATTAATGAGGTGTATCATGACATGATTGTACATGCACTCAATGATAGACGTACTGCGCTTGATGCTGCGTTGAGCAGACTTGCATCAGAGGCTACTGCGCTCACTGATGTTGCCACACGGCTTGTCGAAACACTACGTAGTGGTCACAAAGTGCTTGTCGCAGGTAATGGTGGTAGCGCGGCGGAGTCACAACACTTTGCGGCAGAACTTGTGGGTCGTTTCAAGCGGAATCGCGCCCCCTATGCTGTCCTCGCGCTTACGGCAGATACAGCTATTCTCACGGCGGTTGCCAATGACTATGGCTATCAAGAGGTGTTTGCGCGCCAGGTCTTTGCCTTCGGTCAACCAGGTGACATGCTGCTTGCCTTTAGTACCAGTGGAGAGTCTGAGAATCTCTTACTTGCTGCTCGTGCAGGACGGAAACGCCATATGACTGTTGTTGGCATCACTGGCGATCTTTCTAACAGTCTTGAAACGTTGTCAGATGTAACGCTTAAAATGCCTTCGTTCGATACTCCGCTTGTGCAGGAACTCCACATTATTGTTACTCACCTTCTTTGTGACATCGTGGAAACAAGCCTCTCCTCAGAGAGCGAGGAACCTTTTGTAGGGACCGATTTATCACGTCCTGTAGAGACTGGTGTATCACGTCCTCAACATGAGCAGACGTTATGGCAAGGGCTAGGTCAGGACGAGTGGCAAATATGAAGCCGCGCGCACTTTTTCTTGACCGTGATGGGACACTCGTTCATGCCTCGCACTATCCATCGCGTCCCGAACAACTTCGTCTCTACGAGAATATTGGGCCGGCACTGCAAATATTACAGCAGCGATATGGTTTTCGTCTCATCATTATCACTAATCAAGCGGGCATTGCTCGTGGCTATTTTAAAGAGGCGGACCTGCAACGTATGCACGATTATTTGACTCACGAACTCGCAGCACTTGATGTACATGTTGATGGCATCTATCATTGTCCTCATCATCCAGAGGGTGTGGTTGAGGGACTTTCAATTCGTTGCGCGTGTCGCAAACCGCAGCCGGGGATGTTGTTGCGAGCTGCCCGTGACTTGAATCTGGACCTTAAGCATTCCTGGTTTGTCGGTGATATCCTCGATGATGTTGAAGCTGGCAACCGTGCAAACTGTAATACTATTCTTGTCGATCTAGGTACTGAGTCGCTTCCACAACAGCCTCGACGTGTACCAACTTTTGTTGCCAGAAACACTCTTCATGCGCTAGATATTATTCGTCATGTTGAAGAAATGGCAACCCTCGACCTTGTGTATCGTCCCGCGACTTGGCAGGTACGACAGCAAGCAGCATCAGGAGTAACCCGTGGCTAGCGCAATTGATCTCGTGCGACAATTTCGGCGACTGCGTGTCCTCGTTATCGGCGATGCTATGCTCGACACCTACTTAGAGGGTACTGCTGCACGTCTTTGTAGTGAGGGCCCTGTTCCTGTCGTGAGTAGGACCGCCGAGTATCGTATCCCGGGTGGAGCAGCCAATACTGCCGCTAACCTGCGCGCACTCGATGCCGATGTATGTTTTCTTGGACTCATTGGCTCTGACCTTCCGGGCGGCTTATTGCGTGCAGCTTTACTTCAACGGAGTATTAGCGATCACTGGCTTGTTGAAGAGCATACAGCGCAGACACTGCATAAGTTGCGTATCATTGCTGATGGACAATACGTTGTGCGTTTCGATGAAGGGACAGCGGCTTGCACTGCTGAGAGTCAAAAGCGTCTCATCAAAACACTGGAAGAAGTGTATCCACAGTGCGATCTTGTTGTTATCTCTGACTACTGTTATGGTGTGCTTTCAGAAGCACTCATTGAACGGCTACAACACCTGCATGAGGCTCAACCAAAGGTGTTGCTGATCGACTCGAAGGCTCTCCATCGCTTCCACAAACTTCATGCGACCATTGTGACGCCCAATCTACTAGAGGCACGTGTATTTACTGGTAGTGCGGAAGAAGAAAGCTTCAACCTGACCGTCGTTGAGCAAATTGCCCAAAAGATGCTCTCGCTATTGCACACACAACATATCGCGATCACGCTCGGAGCGTACGGCGTATTGCTTGTGAATAGGCACAATGCCGCGACACACATTCCAGCCCACCCTGTCACGCATGCGAACGATGTTGGAGCAGGAGATTCTTTCGCGTCTGCAATGGCACTTGCACTTGCCGCAGGTGGTACTGTTGAGGAAGCGGCTCGAATTGGAATAGATGCGGCAAGTATCGCTGTAACGAGGCAGCGTACAGCAGTGGTGCAGTATCAAGAGTTGCTTCAACGGGTCAGTCTTAGAGAATATGCTACACATACATATATTTCAACTTCTTATAGCCGAGAAGAGAAACTACTAACTCAAAACGCACTACCTCATCTTATCGAACTCCTGGATGCAGAGCGTGAGATAGGGCATCGTATCGTCTTTACAAATGGCGTCTTCGATATCCTTCATGCCGGTCACGTGCAATTTCTACGTCAAGCAAAAGCTCTTGGCGATATGCTGATTGTGGGAGTTAACAGTGACCGTAGCACACAACGCTTGAAAGGCATTGGGCGTCCCATCAACGGCGAGCGCGACCGCATGGCGCTTGTTGGTGCTCTTGATGCTGTAGATGCGGTTGTTCTCTTTGACGAAGATACACCTACGGAGCTAATTCGTCTCTTGCGGCCCGCTCTTCACGTGAAGGGAGGCGACTATGCAGATGAGGAGTTACCAGAGGCCGAGGCTGTACTCGAAGGTGGTGGGCAAATCGTTATCTTACCTCTTGTCGGTACCATGAGCACCAGCGCTGTCATGAATCGTATTGCTGATCTATATAGTGCTGATGTATCGCATCCTGGAAATGAGGTATCGCGATGATCGACGAACGTTGGCAAGCGGTACAAAAAGTGCTTCTTGTACGCCTGGACAACCTTGGTGATGTTCTGCTGACAACACCAGCTTTTCATGCGATCAAAACCTCGTTGCCTCATGCCTCGCTTACTTTGCTTACAAGCCATGTTGGAGCGCAAGTTGCGGCACTCAACCCTGATATTGACGATGTAATCGTGTATTCTGCACCCTGGATGGACCCCTGGCAAAAGATGCTACAGGATAGCGAACGTGAGCAGCGGATGATTGCCGAACTCAAGGCACGACATTTCGACGGAGCAATCATCTTTACCTCGTTTCGTCAAAGCCCGTTACCTTCGGCCTATCTGTGCTATCTTGCGGATATTCCGCTCCGTGTTGCTGCCTCGATTGATGGTCCCGGCTCACTTCTGACAACACGTCATAAACATACTGATACAATCATTCACGAGGTCGAGCACAACCTCAACCTCGTACGCGTCCTTGGTATGGATACCGATGAGCACGATCTTGTCCTAATCGTTCCCAATGAGGCAAAGCATGATATTGCGCAACTCCTGGAGCGGCACAAGAGTGTACATCGTCCTCTTGTGCTTGTACATCCAGGCTGTACTATGCCTGCCCGTACTTATCCGTGGGAAATGTATGTAGAGGTTATCGACTTGTTGGTCGAGCAGCTTGGTGCCTTTGTCGTTGTCAGCGGAGCAAATGATGAGCGTCCGCTTGTCGAGCAGATACTTGGGCAGGTGCGAACAGCGCATCGTTCCGCTACGCTAGCTATGGCCGGCACGCTACCATTTCCATCATTTTGTGCGCTTGTTCAAGCTGCTGATCTTACTATCACAAATAATACAGGACCAATGCACATTTCCGCTGCCGTCAAAACACCTGTTATTGCCCTTTTCGCTCTCACCAATCCACCTGAACAGTGGGGACCTTGGCATGTTCCGCACCGTCAGATGTATCATGACGTACCGTGTCGCATCTGTTATAGCCGTATCTGCCCCTACCAGCATGAATGCTTGCGCCTCGTCTCTCCACAAAGAGTTGTCGATACGTCCATTGAATTACTTGCATCGCTAGGGGGAAATGAGCACGAGTATACTCAAAGCAGGGAGGCACTTCATGAATGAGTGGTTAGCGGCAAAAAATATTTTGGCGATACGGCTGGACAACATCGGTGATGTTCTGATGTTGGGGCCAGCATTACGAGCTGTCAAAGAAACCTCGCCACAGGCACGTCTAACACTGCTCGCAAGCCCGGCAGGCGCTACTGCTGTGCCGCTTCTGCCTTGGATTGATGATGTCATGGTATGGCGTCCCATCTGGCAAGATGTTGGGGGACGTATGGCGTTGAATCCTGCTCGCGAACGCGAATTGATTGCTCTACTTGCCGAACGAAACTTTGATGCTGCCCTTATATTTACCTCGTTTAGCCAGACGCCGCACACACCAGGATATGTCTGTTATCTCGCTGGTATTCCGCTACGAGCTGGTGAGTCAAACGAATTTGGTGGCAGTACGCTCTCAACGCAACTGCAAGGCGGACCAACAGAGATGCACCAGGTTGAGCGCAATTTGCGTCTCGTGGAATACCTTGGCTTTGTTGCCAGAGATCGTACGCTAAAAATTTCTCTTTCGCAGGACGAGAGCAATACAATTCCTTCCTTACTAAGGAGTGTCGGTGTTCAGTCAGAAGAGCCATACATTGTGTTGCATCCAGGGGCGAGTGCAAAGGCGCGACGTTATCCTGCTGACCGCTTTGGCCTCATTGCAGATCAATTGACACAGCATGGCTGGCAAGTGCTCGTGACTGGAGTTGAGCGTGAGAGCGCGCTCCTGCACGAGGTACAACAACGAGCGTCCAACGCGCATGTACTCATGGAAAAAACAACGCTCGGCGAATATGCAGCGTTAATTGAGCATGCTGCCCTGGTCATCTGCAACGACACATTGCCAATGCATCTTGCCGATGCGGTACGCACACCCGAAGTTGTGCTTTTCTCAGGCACCGACTACGAGGAGCAGTGGCGTCCACGTTCTACCGTCGCACGCCTGTTGCGCCGTCCAACCGCATGCCATCCCTGCTATTTGTTCGAGTGTCCTATTGGCTTGCCCTGCCTTGATATCACACCCGAAGAGGTCGTTGCAGAGGCTGAGGCCTTGCTCGTAAGGACCGATGTATCGTATCCTAAGATGGAGTTGAAAGAAGACGTGCGCCTCACTTTAGGACGCGATCCATCGGCCCCTACTGCGCCCGCGAGAGTTCATGACGGAGGCATACAATGAAACGTATTGCCGTCTTTCGTGCCTTGCAACTTGGTGATCTTCTCGTTGCGGTACCCGCTTTTCGTGCCTTACGCCAGTTGTTTCCTGATGCCGAAATCACCTTGATTGGCTTACCTTGGGCAAGCTCTTTTGCCCAACGTTTCAAGGGCTATATTGACCGCTTTGTTGAATTCGTTGGTTACCCAGGTATCGACGAAGTACCCGTTGAGGCACAGCGTACAGAGCGTTTTCTTGCCGAGCAGCGTGCTTGTGGTTATGATATTGTGTTACAAATGCATGGTAGTGGACGCACAAGCAATCCTTTCGTGCTTGCACTGAGTGCTCCTATCACCGTTGGCTATTACGAGAAAACGCCTGCTAGCTTGACTATCAGCGCGCTCTACCCTAACGATCAGCATGAAATATATCGTAACCTTAATCTTGTTGCATTGTTAGGACGAGCCTTGAATATGCCTTCTGTAGGGACCGATGGCATGTACATGGATGCACGACTAGAATTTCCCCTTTTTGCAAGCGATTATGCAGAGGCCGACGAACTCTTGCGTCCATTCCAGCCAGGTAGCAAGCGTATTATAGGCATACATCCTGGCGCACGTCCACCAGCACGACGCTGGCCTGTTGCATATTTTGCTAGTCTTGCAGACGCATTAGTACAACAACTTAATGCTCAGGTGTTACTAACCGGAGGAGCAGGCGAGGAGCAGACGGTGCAAGCCGTCGTAGAGGCAATGCAAACACCTGCTCTCTCGCTTGCAGGAAAAACTTCGTTAGGTGGTCTTGCTGCACTCATCAGTCGGTTCGATCTCTTTATTAGTAATGATACTGGTCCATCACATATCGCTTGCGCTGTAGATTGTCCTAGCATCACTCTCTTCGGCCCTGCGGACGTACAGCGGTGGGCACCTCTGAATAGGCAAAGGCACCCTATTGTACGTCATCCAGTAGCGTGCAGTCCCTGTGGATATTGGGAGTGCCCCATCGATCATCGTTGTCTGCGTTGGCTCTCCCCCGAGACAGTGCTCACCGTTGCTAAGCAGGTAGTACTGAAAGATAAACAGGCAATAGGTATAGATGAACGGCCGATCCCTTGTGGTCGCCCGTGGTTTTAACAAGGAACAGCATAATGCAACGTCTAAAAATTCTTATTTGGCACATTCATGGAAGTTATCTCAACACGTTAGCGCGACTTGAGCACGATTGGTACCTACCTACTAAGCCTGATAGACCAGAGGGCTACGGTGGGCGTGGCCCAACATTCGATCTGCCAGACTACATGCGCGAGGTACCTGCGGAAGGGGTACGCAAGCTCGATCTTGACTTGATTATCTATCAGACACCCAAAAACTATTTTGAGGATGCATACGAAATTCTCAGTCCTGGGCAGCGTGCCTTGCCAAAAATTTATCTTGAGCACAACACCCCGAAGCCGCACGCAACCGATACACGTCATCCTATTGATGATCCAAACGTGTTGTTATTACATGTCACTCACTATAATCGACTGATGTGGGATAGCGGAAGTACACCGACGGTCGTGATCGAACATAGTGTTGCTATTGATCCGACTGCAACCTATCGTGGTACGCTAGAACGGGGTGTGACCGTTGTGAATGGTATGCAGAAACGACCGCGCATCACCGGCTATGATCTCTTTTTACAGGCACAAGCACTGCTGCCGCTTGATGCTGTCGGAATGCAAACGGAGGCGCTCGGCGGTCTAGGCGATATCTCTTATCGGCATCTTCATCAACGTCTTGCTGACTATCGTTTTTTGTTCAGCCCTATCCGCTATACCAGTCTTCCGCTTGCCGTGATTGAGGCAATGACGATTGGAATGCCCGTGGTAGCGCTGGCAACGACCGAACTACCTACGGTAATTGAAAACGGCAAGAGTGGCTATGTTTCCTGTGATCCCGAGACGTTGATCGAGTCTATGCGCTACCTGCTCACCCATTCGCAAGAGGCAAAGGTGATGGGAGCATACGCGAAAAGCGTAGCACGAGACCGCTTTGGACTAGAGCGCTTCAAACGCGATTGGAATGCTGCCTTTATGCAAGTACTGGCATGAATCAGAAGTGGACGGGCGACTCTTGTAGTCGCCTCTACTATATTCGTTAGTACAATACGACAGTATTTATAGTAGAGGCAACTCTTGTGACCGCCTATAAAGATTTGTAGGAAGGAACAATATATGGATAGATTAACACGTATAGCGTTTTTGAGCGAACATGCCAGTCCTGTCGCTCTGTTAGGTGGAGAGGATGCAGGTGGGCAAAATGTGTATGTTGACGAAGTCAGCCGCAATCTTGCAAAGCTTGGCTATGCAGTCGATGTATTCACGCGGCGCGATAAACCTGACGCGCCAGAAGTGATTGTATGGGCACCCAATGTACGCATCATTAACCTGGCTGCTGGCCCTGCGACTTTCCTACCCAAAGATGAACTATGGGCGTTTATGCCAGCATTTCGTGATGCTTTCCTTGATTTTATAGAACGTGACGAGACGCGTTACGATCTCATTCACGGCAATTTCTGGATGTCGGGTTGGGTTGCAACCGAGTTACAGAGTCGCCTAAACCTCCCTGCTGTACAGATTTTTCATGCAATGGGCAAGACAAAGCGCAAACATCAAGGGAACGTTGATACCAGTCCACGGGAGCGTGTAGACGTTGAAGTACAAATCATCCGTTCTGTGGAACGTGTGATTGCGCAATGTCCAAGCGAGTGGTCAGAACTCGTTGACGATTATGGAGCAGACCCAGAACATGTCACTATCATTCCCTCCGCAGTCAATACCTCAGTGTTTTATCCTGTAGCGCAAGAAGAGGCGCGTCAACGCATTGGGCTGACACAAGGTGCCTTCGTTGTCGTCTACGTTGGTCGTATGTTGCCGCGTAAAGATGTGCGCAACATCGTGCGAGGTGTCACACAGCTTATACAGCAATGTACAAGCCAGACCGTAGCGCACGGCCTTGTGTTTCCACCTATACGCCTTTTGCTCGTTGGTGGAGAGACAACGGAACCAGACCCATGTGCAACTCCTGAATTTGGCGTCCTGCAGCAACTGGTTGCAGAGCTAGGCATCACAGAACATGTGTTGTTTGTAGGTAAACGGCAACAAGACTCACTGCACAACTACTATAGTGCAGGCAATGTCGCAGTAACTACACCGTGGTATGAGCCATTTGGGTTGACGCCGCTGGAAGCAATGGCGTGCGGACGACCCGTCATTGGCTCTGCTGTCGGAGGCATCACCTATACCATAGCTGATGGCGAGACAGGTTTTCTAGTACCCCCACGAGACCCACAGGCATTAGCAGATCGCCTCTATCAACTGCTTATGGAGCCAGAACGCTGCTTGCCGATGGGTCAGGCCGCTCGTTTGCGTGTCGAACGCGAGTTTACCTGGGAAACAGTCGCAAAGCGGACCAGTGCGCTCTACGAATCTGTACTAGCATTCCATAAGCAAAGAGGGCTAGCTGCACAATCTCCTGTGTTTGGAGCACGAGATAGTCAACCTATTGGAGAGGTTTAGCAGGAGAATAAGCTTGTGACAAGTGTCGATGTTCTCATTCCAACATGTCAGCGTAAAACAGGGCTTGCGATAGTATTGACCAGCCTGCTGGGACAGACCTTTACCGATTTTAACGTTATTGTCTCTGATCAAACAGACGCGAGTGAAGCATACCTTGACAGTATCGAGATACAGACCGTGGTACGTGCTCTACGCTGGCATGGGCATCAAGTAACACTACATCGTCATCTTCCCAGGCGTGGTCTGGCAGAACAGCGCCAGTTCTTGCTTGAGCAGAGTCAGGCGCGCTATGTGCATTATCTTGATGATGATGTGCTCTTGGAACCGCAGGTCATGCAACGCATGCTTAATGTAATCAAAGGGGAGCAATGTGGTTTTGTTGGTTGTGCTGCCACTGGATTACAGCATCTTCCTGACGTACGTCCTCAGCAACAACATATCGAGTTATGGGAAGGCCCTGTCACACCCGAACTCTTTGATGAGGATACTATTCCATGGCATCGCCATCTCATCAATAATGCTGCGAATCCGCTTCATCTGGAGCAGCGACTCGTCAAAGAGGGGCGTCCTGTGCGTTACAAAATTGCCTGGGTTGGTGGAGCAAACGTCCTGTATGATCGCGAGAAACTGCTGAAGGTAGGCGGCTTTTCCTGGTGGCAGCGTTTACCCGCTGAACATGCGGGAGAAGAGGTGGTAGTACAATTTTTACTCATTCGCAAATATGGTGGTTGTGGTATCCTCCCCAGTGGTACCTATCATCTTAATTTACCGACTGAGGTAGAAAATCGCCGACGGAACGCCATTGAATTATTTGGCGAGCTGTTAAAACAATACGTATAGAAAGAAAATACCATGAACGAGAACACTCTTAAAGGAAAAGTTGTTTTGGTCACAGGAGCAGGTAGTGGCCTGGGTGAGGCAACAGCACGTGCCTTTGCCACCGCGGGAAGTGATGTTGCGTGCATTGATATTCAGCAAGAAGGCATCGAGCGTGTGAGCAAAAGTATCGAAGCACAGGGTGTACGCAGTCTTGCGCTTCGGTGTGACGTGAGTGATGCCAATGCCGTATTTGCAACAGTGAAGGCCGTTGGAGAGCAACTAGGACGCCTGGATATCGTCGTAAATTGTGCCGCCATTGACTACACGCTCTCAGTCGAGGAAATGACCGTCGAACAATGGGATCGTGTTGTTGGCGTGAACTTGCGCGGTCCGTTCCTCTTTACAAAGGCCGCACTCCCTCTGATGCGCGTGCAGCACTCAGGCCATGTTATCAATATTGCATCGACTGCTGCCCTGCGCATGTGGGCGAACGCCTCGGCATATCACGCCTCGAAAGCGGGACTGGTTGCGTTTGGGCGTGGCTTCGGAGTTGAGGGACGTGCCTACGGCATTCGTGTGACAACCATTATTCCAGGTGGTATGCAAACACATTTCTTTGATCGCTTCCAGGAGCAAGGTATTCCCATGCCAGAAGAGAAAAACTTGCAAGACCCTGCCAATGTTGCCAACGTGATCGTGTTCGCCGCACAAGTCCCACCAGAATCCGCCATGCAAGAAGTGCTCATCACACCATTCACAGAGACGAGTTGGCCTTAGAAAGGTAGGGACATCCATCGTCTTGGTCTACTTACAAATATTGTGGTAAATAACCCGAAAACTGAGCCGCTTTTGCGGGTCTTGCTCACTTTCGGTGTTTAAGCTCATCAACAAGCGAGAGTGAAAAGCTTTCGTGGCTTCTGGAGCGATCTCTTGCTGTGCGGTCATAACTCTACAATAATCGAACTACCGAAAGTGAGCAAGAGCCGCTTTTGCCCTGAAAGGTGGATCTGGCTCACATTTGGTGATCAGGGAATGTATCAACGCAGGCTAGCCGATCTCCCCAGTACAGGACAGTCCGTGCAGTTCCTACTCGCCGTGCGAAAATTTTTCTGCGATGTACCCGCCTGTCC
>JAABUQ010001545.1_pt1 | contig 48908 bp, 44 predicted proteins | sample 5560001 | NCBI WGS metagenome assembly JAABUQ01 (sample SAMN10711888, study PRJNA513371) | rock metagenome | isolation source: Antarctica rocks | place: Antarctica: Victoria Land, Finger Mt nord | collected 2015-12-18
TCGTGCGCAACCCGCCCGTCCCGCCCGAGCTACCGGCCGCCGCGTGGATCAACAAGCCCGAGAAGGAGGCCGCCGCTCACTAAATTCGAACATGAAGCGTCTCACCGGGCTTGACAGGCTCCGGACGAGGAACTGCTGTTCGTGATCACCGGAGCACCGACGCTGCGGGTGGGACCGGGCGAGGAGCGCATTCTCGAGCCCGGGGAGGTGGTGGCCTTTCCGACCGGGCCGGCCGGGACGCACCAGATCCTCAATCGGTCAAGCCAACCTGCGCGCGTGCTCATCTGCGCCACCAACGACCTGCCCGAAGTCGCCGAGCAGGTCGAAACCGGCACGCTGGCAGTCATCACCCCAGAGGGTCTGCGGATCGTCCCTGCCCCTGCCCCGGTCAGCGCCCCCTGATCACCGGACAGTCCGCCGTGGTCGGTCATGTGGCGCGCGATGACGAGATCTGACGCCGCGGTCCGTAGTTCCAGGCGGACCGTGTTGAAGTCATGGCGGCGGTCGGCCAGCAGGCTGTTGGCGCGGACGCCCCGTCCTCCCCTGACCGGGCCCGAGGCCGTCAACGAGCGGCAGCAGCTGGGTGACGGGGCACAAGGCACGCGATGCCGGGCGACGGTCGGTAACAGCAGTTCGACGGCTTCCCACATTGTGTCGCGGATCTCGAACACCGTCGTCACCGGCGCCTCAGACTGGGGGCTATGTCGTCCTGAATGCGAGATCGCTACCGGCAGATCTACCCCTTCTAAGCCCTGTCGTGGGGCCAATGTCGGCACAGTTGCGCCTCGTAATGCGCTCGGGGAGGAGCCGACCTATCAGCGCTGTTGACTCCGGTAGCATCCTGAATGATGCTGAGGGCGACGGGGTTAGCGGCGTTGGTAGCTATCGTGGCCTTGGGCTGGACAGCGTCGGCTCTCGGACACATTTCGCCGGCGGTCACGGCGGGCGCTTGCTCCACGGTTTCGACCCAGTTCATCACGGCGCGCGACGTGAGGACCGCCGGAGGGCTCAGCTGCAAAAGTGCGAGGCGCCTCCTACGCCGCTACTTCCACGAGGTCGTTGCCACGGGACAGACTGTCGGCGGATGTGCACAGGCTCGACTTGCACGCGGCTGCTCAATCGGCAAGTTCAGGTGCTCCGCCGTGTCCCGCCGAGGGAGGACGGAGGGTCACTGCAACTCAGGCAGGCGAGCAGTGCGATTCCTCGAGACCGATCGAGGGCCGGGCTAGCCAAGCCCTCGCCCTCTGACCGAAAGCACTCAACTGTCCGGCGGACGCCGGCGCCAGTGGGCAAGAAGTCGCCGCATGGCTCAGGTCGGTGCTCTTGGCGTGTTCGTCGTCTTCTACTGGTTTCTGCGCGGCCGGGAAGGGCAGCGCAGCGGTGGCATGCGCCACCTGTCAAGTGGGGGTGGCTGGCTATCGTTGCCGGCGCCGCCGGAACCTGCGCTGGGGGACGATCTCCGCACCGGCGAGCAGCGCGACGCCCCTGGCCGCCCTGGCCGCGCCAAAACCGCGCGCGGCCAGACCGGTCGCAGGATTCGAGCTACCGCCTGCGTCCCCCGCGGCGGTCCCAGAGCCACTTCAGGGTAAGGAACTCCATGATTCGCTTGAGCACCGCGCCTCCTTAGACCGTCTTTTCCAGCCACCGTACTCCTGCTCGGCAAGGTCGGGACGTGGCCGTGTCGGATGACATACCTACGCGTATCGGCTCGCTCGTCGCCAGGCTGCTCAGCCATGGCGCGTGCTGCTCAGGTTTGGACCCTGCAAGGGTCATCCCGGACTCCTTGCGGACTCGCTCGTGCGGGTACCTTTGGGCAGACGCCCGGGCAGGATCCGGGTCCTGTGTGCGCAAGGAGGCAACCGCATGACCTTTGGTACTTCGATCTTCCTGATCGCGGTGGGAGCCGTACTCCGCTTCGCCATCTCGGTGAGCACGTCGGGCTTTAACATCCAGACCATTGGGCTGATCCTGATGATCGCGGGCATCGTCGGACTGGTGCTCTCGTTCCTGTGGCTGAACACGGGCGCGGCCCGGTACGGGCGTCGCCGTGTCGTCGAGCCCACCGGCGACGTCGTGGTGCCCGAGCGCGAGGTCTACTGACGGTCGGCCTGGGCAGGGGCCGGCCACTCCTGGAGCGGCCGGCCCCTCGGGTTGGCCGTTGGAGTCCTGACAATGAGTCGGAGCCACGTGCGTTAGAGGTCGCGCCTCGTAAGCTCGGGCGATGATCAGCACGCTGGCCGATCACAGAGACCGGCGGCCGGCCGAAGGGGTCAGGGTGCGGGTGCTGGTGTGGAACCTCTTCCACGGCCGTGCTGTCCCACCGGCGGGGCGAGGGCTGCTGAGCGAATTTGCCGGCCTGATAGCCCGGTGGGAGTGGGACGTGGCTCTGCTGCAGGAGGTCCCGCCTTGGTGGGCCGCCCCCCTGGCGCGCGGGGCCGGGGCCGAGCAGCGCGCGGCGCTCACCTCCCGTAACGCTCTGCTACCGGTGCGCAGGGCGCTGGCCGCGCGCCGCCCGGACCTCATGAAGTCAAACGGAGGAGGGGCCAATGCGGTCCTCGCCCGCTCACCCATCGCTTCTCACCGCGCGGTGCGCCTGCGCATCTCACCAGAGCGCCGCGTCGCGCAGATGGTGCGCTTGGCCAGCGGCCCGTGCCTGGTCAACTACCACGCCAGCACCACCCCGCGGCGGGCTACCGAGGAGCTGGCGCGTATCTGGGAGCTCGCCCTGCCCTGGGCCCGCGACGCGCCGCTCGTGGTCGGAGGGGATCTCAACCTGCGAACGCCGCGCGCCCCGAGCCCGACGATCGCTCACGTCGCCACGCGCGACGTCGACCATGTGTTCGTGCGTGGGCTCGTGGCCGACGCACCCACGCAGCAGCCGGCCCGGTCGATGCGCCAGCCAGGAGGCACGCACGAGTTGTCTGACCACCCTCCGCTGATCGTGTCCCTGGCCTCGCCGACCTGACCTGAAGCTTGCTCGTGCAACGATGTCCTACATGGCGCTCGCAGTCACCTGCTACTCAGATCCCGGCTGTCCCTGGGCCTACTCGGCCAGCCCGGCGTTGGCCGTGCTGCGCTGGCGCTATGGAGCCCAGCTGTCCTGGCGTCTGGTCACCATCGGGCTGACCGAGCGGCGCGCGCAGTACGAGCGCGGCTACACGCCCGTGCGCGCCGCCCGTGGATACCGCGCCTTTCGCCGGTACGGCATGCCCTTCGCGACCCAGCCGCGATCGCGCATGATGGCCACCGCCCGTGCATGCCGCACGGTGGTGGCCACGCGCCTGCGCGACCCCCAGCGCGAGCTCGAGGTCTTCCGCGCCCTGCAGTTCGCCTGGTTCACCACCGCGCTGCTGCTCGACGAGGACTCCGGCCTCACGGCGGCGCTGGAGCGCGTGGACGGACTCGACGTCGGCGCGATCCTCGCTGCCCTTGACGGCGAGGCGGTGTCCGTGGCCTACGAGGCCGACCGCAGCGAGGCGCGCAGTGCCGAGGGCGGCCCCACCCATTTCCAGGGACGGGCCGCCCAGACCGATGGCGCCGTTCGCTATACGGCGCCATCGCTCATATTCGAGGCCGACGGCCGCCGCCTCGAGGGTGGTGGCTTTCAGCCCGTGGAGGCCTACGACGTGCTCGTGGCCAACCTGGACACCAGCCTTGAGCGGCGCGAGCCCCCCGAGGATCCGCTGGACGCGCTGCATGCCCTGCCCGCGGGCCTGGTCACCCAGGAGGTCGCGGCCGTAATGGCACACAACAATGAGGTGCCCGACCATGCGGCCGCCGAGGACGCTCTCATCGAGCTCGCCGGCGACGGTCGTGTGCGTCGCGTTCCCATGGGCGACGACGCCCTGTGGCGCGTGGAATAGCCTGCCGCTCAGTGCCCATCGAAGTGACGCTTCCCGACGGCCGGCGCCTTGAGCTCCCTGACGGCGCCACCGCGGCTGACGCCGCCGCCGCGATCGGCCCCGGGCTGGCCCGCGCGGCGCTGGCGGTCGAGGTCTGGCAGGACGGCAAGGAGGGGGCCGCCGAGCTGCGCGACCTGAGTGCTCCCCTGCCCGACGGTGCTCGCGTCGCGCTCGTCACCAGCCGCAGTGGCGAACAGGCCCTGCAGCTCATACGCCACGACGCCGCCCATGTGCTGGCCACTGCGGTTCTCGACCTGTATCCGGGCGTGAAGATCTCCATCGGACCGCCCATCGACAGCGGCTTCTACTACGACTTCGAGTTCCCCGCGGGCACGTCGGTGTCTGAGTCCGACCTGCCGGCCATCGAGCAGCGCATGCGCGAGCACATCAAGGCCGCCGAGCCCTTCCGCCGCGAGAACGTGCCGGTGGCCGAGGCGCGCGCGCGCTTTGCCGCCGAAGATCAGCCCTACAAGGTGGAGCTGATCGACGACCTGGTCAGCGCCCAGGAGCTGCAGACGGTCTCCCTCTACACCAACGGTCCGTTCACCGATCTGTGCCGCGGGCCGCACGCGCCCTCCACCCAGAGCGTCCGGGCCGTCGCGCTGCAGTCGGTGGCCGGCGCCTACTGGCGTGGGGACTCTGCGCGCACCATGCTCACCAGGATCTACGGGACCGCCTTTTTCACTTCAGAGGAACTGAAGGTCCACCGGGAGCGGCTCGAGCAGGCGCGAGCGCGCGATCACCGCAAGTTGGGCCGTGAGCTCGACCTGTTCATGTTCTCCGAGCAGTCGCCCGGAGGTCCCTTCTGGAAGCCGGCCGGGATGGCCATCTGGGCGGAGCTGACCGCGCTATGGCGCTCGGAGAATCGCGCGCGCGGCTATGAGGAGGTCAAGACGCCGATCCTCTACGACGTCGAGCTCTGGCGCCAGTCCGGTCACTGGGACACGTACCAAGACCACATGTACTTCACCGAGGTGGAAGCGCGCCCCATGGGTCTCAAGCCGATGAACTGCCCCGCGCACATACTCATCTACCGCGATCAGCGCCACTCCTACCGGGACCTGCCGATCCGCTACGCCGAGCAGGGCCTGGTCCATCGCCACGAGCCCAGCGGCACCCTCACCGGCCTGCTGCGCGTGCGTCACATAACCCAGGACGACGCCCACATCTTCTGCACCGAGGAGCAGGTCCTGCAAGAGGTGGTGCAGTGCCTGGACTTCGGCTTCTTCCTGTACGAGCTGTTCGGCTTTGAGCCGCGCCTGGAGCTGTCCACGCGCCCCGAGCAGCGCATCGGCGGCGACGCCATATGGGATCGCGCCGAGGCGGCGCTGGCCGGCGCCCTGAACGCTCGCGGGCTGCCCTATGAGGTCAACCCGGGCGACGGCGCCTTCTACGGCCCGAAGATCGACCTGCACATGACCGACACCCTGGGACGTTCCTGGCAGCTGGGCACGGTGCAACTGGACTACTCCATGCCCGAGCGCTTTGACCTGCTCTACGACGGCGCCGACAATGCCGAGCACCGACCGGTGATGATCCACCGGGCCCTGCTCGGGTCCTTCGAGCGCTTCATCGCCATCCTGATCGAGCACTACGCAGGCGAGTTTCCCCTGTGGCTCGCCCCTGTGCAGGCGATCGTGCTGCCCATCGCCGACCGCCACGTGGTCGCCGGTGCTCAGGCGCGCGACTCCCTGGCCGCGGCCGGAGCGCGTGTGGAGCTCGATGAGCGCACCGAGTCGGTGGGGCGCAAGATCCGCGACGCCGAGCTTCGCAAGATCCCGTACATGCTCATTGTCGGCGACCGCGAGGCCGAGGCGGGCAGCGTGTCGGTCCGAGAGCACCGCGGCGGGGACGCGGGCAGCGTGTCGGTGGAGGAGTTCTCCGAGCGTCTGGCCGACCGTGTGGCATCCCGTCGCTGACGGGACTTCGCGCGAGGTCTGCTCCCAGGCCGTCAGCCGGCGCGGCGCCGGCCGAACATCCCCTCCCGCTTCCAGCGCGAATCGGGGCGGCCGGGCAGCAACAGGATCAGGATCAGCCCGACGACGCTCAACATCAACCCGGCGGCCAGGCCCAGGCGCTCGCCGTAGCCCTTGCGGTCAGACAGCCAAGCCCCAGCGGCGGCGGAGATGAGCCAGGCGAACAATAGGTAGAGCGCCTTGGCGCCGATCAGGGCGAGGATCGTCATGCCCCCAGGTACGCCTTCTGGACTTCGGGGTCGTCGCGCAGGCGGGCGGACGCATCGGCCACGACCACGCGACCGGTTTCCAGCACGTAGCCCCGGCGCGCGATGTCGAGGGCATAGTTGGCATTCTGCTCCACCAGCAGGATCGCCACGCCGCCGGCGTTGATCTGGGCGATGGTCTCGTAGATGCGCTGCACGAGGATCGGAGCGATGCCCATCGAGGGCTCGTCCAGGAGAAGCAGTCGCGGACGAGCCATCAGCGCACGGCCCATGGCCAGCATCTGCTGCTCGCCTCCGGACATGGTGCCCGCCTTCTGGCGCTCGCGCTCCCGCAGGCGCGGAAAGAGCTCAAAGACGCGCTCCAGGTCCTCGGCCACGCCGTCACCGCGGCGCAGGTAGGCGCCGAGATCGAGGTTCTCGCGCACCGTCATGCGCTGAAAGCAGTGACGCCCCTCGGGCGACTGAGCGATGCCCAGCCCGACAATCTCCTGCGGCGCCACGTGAGTGATGTCGCGACCTTCGAAGTCGATGCGACCGGCACGCGCATGACTGAGGCCAGAGATCGAACGCAGGGTGGTCGACTTTCCGGCTCCGTTGGAGCCGATCAGCGTCACCACCTCGCCCTCCTCGACGGTTAGGGACACGCCCTTGAGGGCCTCGATGGCACCGTAGTAGGTGTGGATGTCCTGCACCTCGAGCAGGGCCATCAGGTCCGCCGCTGCTCGTCGTCGTCCTGCTTGCCGAGATAGGCCTCGATGACCGCCGGGTCACGACGCACTTCGGCGGGGAGACCCTCAGCGATCTTCTCGCCATGGTTGAGCACGGTGACCCGCTCCGATACGTCCATGACGACTTTCATGTCGTGCTCGATGAGCAGGATGGTGAGCCCGAGCTCGGCGCGGATCTTGCGCATGAATGCGGTGAGCGCCGCTGACTCCTGCGGGTTCATGCCTGCCGTCGGCTCGTCGAGCAGCAACAGCTTTGGCTCTGAGACGAGTGCCCGAGCGATCTCCACGCGCCGCTGATCGCCGTAGGACAGGTTCACCGCCAGCTGGCCGATGTGCCCCGAGCTGAGGCCGACGTACTCGAGCATCTCCCGCGCGCGCTCGCGCACCGCCCGCTCTTCGCGCCTCACGCCGGGCGTGCGCAGGATCGAACCCCACAGTCCCGCGTCCATGCGCCCGTGCCGGCCCACCATCACGTTCTCGAGCGCGGTCATGGCGCTGAAGAGCCGGATGTTCTGGAACGTGCGCGCCACGCCAAGACCGCTGATCACGTCCGGCCGTGCGCGCGTCACGTCGCGCCCGCGCAGCAGGATACGGCCCGCGCTGGGCCGATACAGGCCCGTGAGCATGTTGAAGAATGTCGTCTTCCCGGCCCCGTTCGGACCGATGATCGAGACAATCGCGCCCACCGGAACCGCGAGGGACACCTCGTGCACGGCCACCACGCCGCCGAACTCCTTGGTGACGGTGTCGACGCGCAGCAGCGCCTCGGGCATCCCCTCGACGCGCTCGGGGACCGCGCCGACGCGCTCGCTGCTAGCCAACCTCGGTTCCTGTCAGTTCCGTCCCGCGTGCCCCCACGTGGTCGGCCAACTCCAGCTTGCGCCGGCGCTCGGGGAACAGCCCCTGGGGCCGCAGGACCATCACCAACACCAAGACGACGCCATAGATTCCGAACGAGAGGTCGGTGAGGTTGAACTGCAACCCGAACTGGCTGGGCAGCGGGTTGAGCACGTCTGGGATCAGATAGTAGTTGACGTAGGAGAGCAACAGGGCTCCGAGCACCGCGCCCCAGATCGAGCCCACGCCGCCCACGATCACCATGCCCAGGACGAAGATGGAGAACGAGAAGGCGAACTGGTCGGCGTTGACGGTATTGAGAAAGGCACCGAGGAACGCGCCTGAGATACCGCCAAAGGCCGCACCGGTGGCGTACGCGAGCAGCTTGGTGCGCACCAGGGGGATACCCATCGAGACGGCGGCGACCTCGTCCTCACGCAGAGCGATCCAGGCGCGCCCCAGACGCGAGTCGCGCACGCGCAGCGCGACAAACACCACGATCAGCACCAGGCCCAGAATGGTCCAGTACCACGGTCGCAGGTGCAGCTGATCAAACGGCTGAGGGACGAAGGGCAGCGTGACCACGTCCACCGGGGTGATGCCCTGGCGCCCCGCGGTCAGCGTGGCGCCCTTGGTCAGATAGATGCTGTCGCCGTTGATGGCGAACACGCGGATGATCTCGCCGAAGGCAAGCGTGACGATGGCGATGTAGTCGCCGCGCAGACGCAGGGTGGGCAGCCCGATGATCGTCCCCGCCACCGCGGTGAGCAGCGCGGCGAGGAGGAGGATGAGCAGGAAGTTCACATGGATGCCGGGAAGCTGCAGCGCCTGGCCGGTCACGAGCAGGTGGAGGTGGGCACCAAAGAAGAAGCTCGATCCGAACCAGCCGATCGTGTAGGCGCCAATGGCGAAGAAAGCCACGTAGCCCAGATCCAGCAGACCGGCGAACCCGACCACGATGTTCAGGCCGAGCGCCATGACCACATAGGCGAGGGCCGTGATGGTGGCGTTCAGGAAGGCGCTCGTCTCGCCCAGGAACAGCGGAAGCACGACGCCGACGATCACCAGGGCGATCGCCGCGGCCCGCGACCACCACGCAGGCAGGCGGCGCTCGATCGTGGCGCGCCACTCCTTCCACTGGGCGGCGAGCTCGCTCATCCGGCCTCCCGTGTCTCCTCGCCCAGGAGACCCCGGGGACGTAGGACCATGATCAGGATCAGGTAGCCGAACACGACCGCGGCGGTCCACTGGGGCCCGATACGGCTGTCGGAGATCTGCTGGATGCAGCCGATGATGATCCCGCCGAGCACCGCTCCGCGCACATTGCCGATGCCACCCATCACAGCCGCGGTGAAGGCGATCAGACCAGCTTGGAATCCCTGGAAGAACCAGATCGTTGTCTCGTAGAGCGCGTAGATCAGGCCGGCGGCGCCAGCCAGCATGCCCCCAAGCAGGAAGGTCAGCGAGATGGTGGTGTCGACATTGATGCCCATCAGACGCGCCGCCTCCGGGTCCTGGGCGGTGGCCCGCATGGCGCGTCCCAGGCGGGTGCGACCGATGAACGCGGCGAGAGCGATGACCAGCGGAACGGTCACCCCGACGGCCAGCACGTCGGCGCGCCGCACCACGATTCCCAAGAAGGAGAACACGGCGTCGTTCTGGCGGATGAGATCGCTCACGCTCGCCTGTGAGCCGCCCAGCCAAAGTAGGCCAACGTTCTGCAGGATGAACGAGAAGCCCACCGCGGTGATCAGCGGGGCCAACTTGGGCGCGCCGCGCAGCGGTCGGTAGGCGACGCGCTCGATCAACGCGTTGAGGCTGCCGGATATGAGCATGGTCACCACCAGGGTGATCAGTAACCCGCCGAGCAGGCCGAGCGGTCCAGTCGCCAGCCCCAACCCGAGCGACGCCCACACTCCCGCAGCGGTGAACGAGCCGATCATGAACACCTCACCGTGGGCGAAGTTGATCAGCTCGATGATCCCGTAGACGAGCGTGTACCCCACGGCGATCAGGGCCCAGATGGAACCGTTTGATACCCCCTGAACCAAGTTCTGCCCCAGCTCAGACAGGTTGTGGTGAACGACTGTGTGGCCGGCGGTGAACGTTGCGTAGCCGGACGTCAGGTCCTTTATCCCGTAGAAGACGGGAAGCGCCGCGAGCACGAGGATCAGCCCGTAGCGCCCACCGAACCTACGCACGGCAGCCAACGCCCCGGCGACGGGCGACGGCATCGGCAGGACGGGGAGGCGTCGTGCTTCCACGGGAAGATGAGAGATAAAGGGGGAGGGGCGCCGGACGGCCCCTCCCCCTTGAGGTATCTAGTGAATGGTCTTCTCGAACGTCGGAACGTGGGCGGGCCCGACCTTGTACAGCCCGTACGCGGTCAGCGTGGTATCCCCCTTGGCGTCGAACCCGTAGCTGCCCAGCGGCGAGTTGCGCTGCTTGGTCGCGAACAAGGCGGCCAGGATCGCCGCCTTGTCGTTGCCCTTTGCCCCCAGACCGGCCACGGTATTGAGGCCCAGCTTCATCGCCTCGTAGCCGTAGATGGCATAGGGATCGGGGTGGGCGTTGCCGTAGGCCGCCTGGTAGGCGGCCAGGAACGTCCGGCCGCCCGGATAGCTGGTCAGGTTCTGCGTGGCCACCGTGCACTGAAAGTGCGGTCCCACGGCCGCCGGGATGCCGTGCTGGGCGGGATTGGTGAAGCCGCTTTCGCAGATGCCGTCCCCGCCGTACAGGTGGGCCGAGGGGACCGCGGCGTTGACGTCCTTGGCCACCTGCACCGCTCCGTTGGCCGTCACGCCGGCGAAGACGAAGCAATCCGCCCCCGCCGCCTTGATCGTCTGGGCGTAGGAACGGAAGTTGGGAGCCGTCTTGTCAATGCCGGTGTTGCTGACCACGTTCACCCCGTACTTGCCCTTCTCGAGCACGATCAGCGCGGCGAGACCCTGGCCGTATGTGTCCTTGTCGTTGGCGATGGCCACTTTGGTGCAGCCGTTGGCCTTCATCGTCTTCAGCAGCGCTGCGGCCTGGATCGTGTCTCGCGGCACGATGCGCAGGTAGGTACGCTTACCCGTCGGGTAGTACTTGGCCGGTTCACCAGGAGCGCTGCCCGGCTCATTGGTGGTCAGGCCCACGTAGGTATTGGCCGGGCTGATCTGGGGCACGCCGCCCTGATTGAGGATGGGAACGGAGATCTTGCTCGCGCCCGAGTTGAACTCGCCGAAGTAGTACACCGCCTTGGCGTCCTGGACGACCTTGCGAGCGTTGGCGGCCGTCTGTCCGGGATCCCAGGCGCCCATCTGAGCCGTGGAGTCATCAAGCGAGGTGTAGTTCACCGTGAACTGGCCCGCCTTGCCGTTCGCCTGTTTCAAGGCCAGCCTGGCCCCGTTGACCATCGCCGTGGTCTGCGCCGACGACGCACCCTGCAGCGGCAGGCTGGAGTAGAAGTCGATCGCGTTGACCCCGCCTCCGCCTGAGCTGCTGGAGCTATTGGAGCTGCTGCTGCCGCACGCGGCCAGCCCGACGGCGCCAACCACCAGCAGGCAGCCGACTGATGCCTTGGTAAACACTGAGAATCTCCTCTTGTTCTGGGTAGGACGAGCTCTTTGGTCTGGCGTCCGAGCTGGAAGCCGTCGTCAGGTTCGCGGTGTCGTGTCGTGTCCGCCGGTGGGCGGCATGAGCAACCGCCGGGGGCGGCTGATCCGCGGCATGGGCGACCGCCGCGGGCAGGTGACCGGCCCGAGCCTGCGGCCGGTCGTGCGTGGGCCCATCGCTGCGCCGCCCGGCCACGGGTACGTTGCTTCGGCGAAGCCGCTGGGGTCACTTGGTTGCCGACAGCAGCGCTTATAGAACAGCGCTACGCGACTGTCAATAGAACGTCAAGGCGGATCGGAAGGCCAGGCCGTTGATTCGCGGCGGCGCCTGTGCGACCGCAACGGCGCTTGTGCCGCGCGTCACACCGCTATACTCGTTGACGTTGACCGACTCGTATGCCCCCCGCTGCTGCGCCTAGCCTCCGCTTGACGCGCCGCCACCCAAGCTAGTGCCGGTACCTCGTAGGTTCGACCGGCGCCCCCCCGAGCGGGACCTGACCCGGGTCAACGAGCGTATTCGCGTGCCCGAGGTGCGCCTGATCGGCGACGACGGCCAGCAGGTCGGTGTCCTCAAGATCGAGGATGCGCTGCGCTACGCCCAGGAGCGCGACCTTGACCTGGTTGAGGTGGCCCCTGAGGCGCGCCCGCCCGTATGCCGCATCCTGGACTACTCCAAGTACAAGTACGAGCAGGCCCAGAAGGTCAAGCAGGCGCGCAAGCATCAGCAGCAGATCACGATCCGCGAGATCAAGTTCCGCCCCAAGATCGCTCAGCACGACTACGACACCAAGAAGGGGCACGTCGAGCGCTTCCTGCGCCACAAGGACAAGGTGAAGGTCACCATCATGTTCCGTGGTCGCGAGGTGACCCACCCCGAGCGTGGACGCGCAATCCTCGAGCGTTTGGCCGAGGAGCTCGCCGAACTGGCCCAGGTCGATCAGCGCCCCGCACAGGACGGACGCAACATGACCATGATGCTCGGGCCGTCCAAGGCGCTGCTGGCCGGGACGCTCGAGGGCGAGGAGGCGGCGGTGGCGTCGGAGGCCGAGCCGCTGGCGGCGCAGGGCGCCGAGACACCACAGGCGCAGGGCGCCGAGACACCACCGGCGCAAGTCGCCGCCGTGGACCCGCCGGCGGCCGGGGTCGAGGAGGCCGCGCAAGCGGATCCCTCAGCGTCGGTCGCGTCCGCTTCGCCGGACGGCGAGGTCGCAGCGGGAGACGGCGACGCCGTGCCCGCGCGTGCCGGGGCCTAGCCCGCCGTCGCGCCGCCGCCACACGCGCCCCGCTTGACTCGTCCGCACGGGCGCATGGGCGCATGGCGCATGGGCACCTCGGGCGGTCTGCCATAATCACCGGCCCGTCATGCCCAAGATGAAGACTCACTCCGGCGCCAAGAAGCGCTTCAAGCTCACCGCCTCGGGCAAGGTGCGCGGGCATCACCCGTTCACCAGCCACATCCTGGAAAAGAAGTCGCCCAAGCGCAAGCGCCACCTCGGTCAGGCCAAGATCATGTCCGCCGACGACACGCCCCGGATCAAGCGCATGCTGGGGGAGGGGCGATGACCCGCGTCAAGCGCTCGGTGCACGCGCGCAAGAAGCGGCGTGCGGTACTGGAGCAGACCAAGGGCTTCCGCGGCGAGGCCCATGCGAACTACAAGCGGGCCAAGGAAGCGCTGATCAAGGCGGATTCCTACGCCTACCGCGACCGGCGCAACCGCAAGCGCGACTTTCGCAGGCTGTGGATCAGCCGCATCAACGCCGCCGCGCGCCAGCACGGCATGACCTATTCGCAGTTCATGCACGGGCTCAAGCTCGCCGGCATCGAGCTCGACCGCAAGGTCCTGGCCGACGTCGCGGTGCGCGACGCCGAGACCTTCCGACGTTTTGCCCAGGCCGCCCAGGAGGCGTCGGCTGCCTAGCATCAGCCGCCGACACACCGCCACCTCCGGGCGCCGCTTCCTGACAGGACGGCGCCCTTCTTTTTGCCCTGACCAAGCTGACCATGACCCCCATCACCTCCTCTCACAACTCCCAGCTCAAGGACGTGCGGCGCCTGCAGCGCCGCCGCGAGCGCGAGCGCAGCGGCCTGTTCGTGGCCGAGGGAGAGGACCTGATCGCGGCGGCCGCCGCCGCCGGTCGCATTCCGGTGGCGGGATACCGCGTCGCGGGATCCCGCCCGCACGAGTTCACCGAGGTGGAGGCACAGGCCCTGGCCGCCGTCTGCAGCCTGGGCTCGGGTGTGCGCGTGCTCGCCGTCTACGAGCAGCGATTGTCCTCGCCGGTGGGGCCACTGTGCGTGTACCTGCACGGCGTGCGCGATCCGGGCAACGTGGGCACGGTGCTGCGCAGCGCACTGGCCTTTGGCGCCTCCTGCGTGGCTATGGGACCGGACTGTGCCGACCCCTTCTCCTCGAAGGCGGTGCGCGCGAGCATGGGCGCGGTCTTCGCCGTCTCGCTGGCGCGCGTGGCCGGCCCCGCCGAGCTACCGGGTCAGTGCGTTGCTCTGGTCGCCCACGCCGGCGAGGCGATCGACCACGTCGTGCGCGACGGAGCGCTGTCGCTCCTGGTCGGCGGTGAACGCGCGGGCCTGCCGCCCGACGTGCTTGCGATGTGCGCGCGCACCGCGCACATCCCCATCGCGGGGGATTCGCTCAACGCCGCCATGGCCGCCACCGTGGCCCTGTATGAGGTGACCCGATCACCGGGCGGCGCAGCATCTAGGGTGGCGATGAAGTGATCGAGCGCATCGCCACCCTGCGTGCTGAGGCCGAGGCGCAGATCGCCAGCGCGCCGAGCACCGGCGCGTTGGAGGAGCTGCGGGTGCGCCACCTGGGAAGGCGCGCCGAGCTGCCCCAGCTGCTGCGGGGAGTGGCCGATCTGGCGCCCGAGCAGCGCGGTGTCATCGGACGCGCCGCCAACCAGGCTCGTCAGGCGCTCGAGGCCCAGATCGAGGCGCGAGCCGAGCTGCTCGGCGCCGAGGAGCTTGACGCGCGGCTCGCCACCGACCGCGTGGACGTCACCCTGCCCGGCAGTCCCGCCCAGCCCGTGGGACGCCTGCACCTGCTGACCGCCACTCGCCGGGAGCTCGAGGATGTCTTCCTGGGCCTCGGCTTCACCGTGCTCGAGGGCCCCGAGGTGGAGACGGTGCACTACAACTTCGACGCGCTCAACCACAGCCACACGCATCCGGCGCGGGCGCGGACGGACACCTTCTACCTGTCTGACGACGTGGTGCTGCGCACGCATACCTCGCCGATGCAGATCAAGGCCATGGAGGCGCACCCGCCGCCGCTGTACGTGGTCATTCCCGGGCGCGTATATCGGCCCGACAGCGACGCCACGCACACGCCGCAGTTTCACCAGGTCGAGGGGCTGGCCGTGGACGAGGACATCACCCTGGCCGACCTGAAGGGAACCCTGCTGGCCTTCGCCCGTCAGATCTTCGGCGCCGAGCGCGACGTGCGTCTGCGGCCGCACTTCTTCCCCTTCACCGAGCCCAGCGTGGAGGTCGACGTCTCCTGCTTTCAGTGCGACGGGGAAGGCTTCCTGCGTGACGGCTCACGCTGCCGCGTGTGCCGCGCTGAGGGATGGCTGGAGATCCTCGGCGCCGGGGAGGTCGATCCCAACGTCTTCGCCGCCGTGGCCAACCCCGCCTATGACCCGGCGCGCGTGCAGGGCTTTGCCTGGGGTCTGGGCGTGGAGCGCATCGCCATGCTCAAGCACGGCGTCCCCGACCTGCGCCTGCTCTACGACAACGACCTGCGCTTCCTGGAGCAGTTCGGATGAGGGTGCCGCTGCAGTGGCTGAGCGAGTACTGCGCTCCCAACCTCGACGTGGCCGGCATCGAGGAGCGTCTGACCATGACCGGCACCAAGGTCGAGGCCGTCCACCACCACGGGGTGGCCGAGCTCGAGCACTTCGTGGTGGGCCGCGTGCTCGCCTGCGCCGCCCATCCCGACGCCGACCGGCTGAGCGTCTGTCGCGTGGCTGTGGGCGACGGCGAGCCGGCGGAGATCGTGTGCGGCGCTCCCAACGTGGCCACCGGGCAGACGGTCGCCGTCGCGCGCCCCGGCGCGGTCATGCCCGACGGCACGCGCCTGCGCCCGGCTCGACTGCGCGGTGTGGTCTCTGAGGGCATGATCCTGGCCGAGGACGAGCTGGCCATCGGGGTCGAGCACGACGGGATCATGGTCCTGGACGACCTGTTCGTCGACGCCGAGCTCGCCCCCGGAGCTCCGCTGGGAGACGTGCTGCCCATCGCCACCGAGGTGCTCGAGCTCGAGGTGACGCCCAACCGGCCGGACTGCCTCGGGATGTTCGGGGTCGCGCGCGAGCTGCACGCCGCGAGCGGCGCACCCCTCGCTGCGCCGCCGTGGGCTCAGGATCCGGGCACCGCCGGATCGATTGCCGGCGTGGAGGTTGACGTGGACTGCCCGCGGCTGTGCCCGCGCTTTACGGTGCGGTTGTTCGAGGAGGTGACGGTGGGGCCGTCGCCGCCGTGGCTGAAGGCGCGCCTGAGCGCGGCTGGGCAGCGCCCGATCAACAACGTGGTGGACATAACCAACTACGTGATGCTGCTCACCGCCCAGCCCATGCACGCCTTCGACTTCGACCGCGTGGCCGGCGGACGCCTGGTGGTGCGCCAAGCGGGCGCGCTCCAGACGGTGGCGACCCTCGACGGTCAGACGCGCACCCTGGACGCCGACATGGTCCTGATCGCCGACGAGCAGGGGCCCACCAGCATCGCGGGCGTGATGGGAGGAGCGCGCTCGGAGGTCGGCGCGGGCACCACCCGCGTGCTCCTGGAGGCGGCCACCTGGGACGGACCCAGCATCCACCGCACCTCGTGGGCCCTGGGCCTGCGCAGCGAGGCCTCCGGGCGCTTTGAGAAAGGGCTGGCGCCCGAGCAGGCCATGTACGCCCAGGCGGTGGCCACTTCCCTGATGGTTCAGGTCTGCGGGGCGCGGCCGGCGTCGGGGACCGTCGACGTGGGCGGTCCGGGCCCGTCACCAGCCCGTCTGCGCCTGCGCGAGCGTCGCGTACAGGAGATCCTCGGCGCGCCGATTGGCCGTGAGCGCCAGGCCCAGATCCTCGACGCGCTGGACTTCGAGTCGGTGCGCGTGGACGGCGGTCTGGAGGTCGGCGTGCCGCCGCTTCGGCGGGTCGACGTCACGCGCGAGGCCGACCTGATCGAGGAGGTCAGCCGCATCGACGGCCTGGACCGCCTGCCGGCGACCCTGCCCAAGCGCCGCGGCGCTTACGGGCGCCTCAGCCGCGCGCAGCGCCTGCACCGTCGTGGCGTTGACGCGCTGGTCGGACGGGGTCTGCACGAGGTGATGGGCTGGACGTTCTGCGCCCCCACCCTGGGCGACCGCCTGCGCCTGGATGGGGACGATGAGCGTCGCGGTGCCGTCGCGCTCCAAAACCCCCTGTCGGCCGACCAGAGCCTGTTGCGTGCGACCCTGTTGGGCTCGCTGCTGGACGTGGCCGCTCATAATGTGGCCCGTGGCCTGGGGGACCTCGCCCTCTTCGAGGTGGGCACCGTGTTCGCCGAGCAGCCGGGGTCTTCGCTTCCACACGAGCACCAGTCATTGGCCATGCTGCTGCGCGGGCACGCGACCCCCCCGACGTGGGCTCACCCCCAGACGTCCCGGGCCGACTTCTTCACCGTCAAGGGCATGCTCGAGGCTCTGGGCGCCGCGCTGCGCGTGGGGGTCGAGCTGGTGCCCGCCACCGAGCCCTTCCTGCACCCCGGCCGCAGTGCCCACATCAGCGCTGAGGGGGTCCCGGTGGGGTGGCTGGGTGAGCTGCACCCGCTGGTGGCCCGCACATGGGACGTGCACGGGGCGGGCGCAGCACAGACCGGGCTGGCCGTCCTCGAGGTCGATCTCGATCGCCTGATCGCCGCCACGCCGCCGGACCCCGAGTACGTCGACCTGATCAGCTATCCCGTGCTGCGCCAGGACCTGGCGGTGATCCTCCCTGCCGACGTGCCCGCCGCCGACGTGCTGGCCACCGTGCGCTCGGCCGCGGGCAGCCTGCTCGACGACGTGGCGGTGTTCGACGTGTACGTGGGGCCGCAGGTGGGGGAGGGGCGCCGCTCGCTGGCCCTCGCGCTGTCCTTCCGCGCCCCCGAGCGGACCCTGACCGACAAGGACGTCGCGCCCGTGCGCGGGCGGGTGGTCGAGGCCCTGACCAGCGCGCTGGGGGGTGAGCTGCGTGCCTAGCGTCGTCGTCGCCGGCGCCAGTGGCTTTGCCGGCGCTCTGGCCGCGCACCTGCTCTGGCGCCACCCCGAGTTCGAGCTGGTCGGGGTCACCGCACGCGCCGAGGCCGGGCGGCGCCTGGATGACCTCTATCCGCGCTATCGCGTGCCGCTCACCCTGCAGCAGCTCGACCTCGAGCGCCACGCCGAGGTGGACTGCGCCGTGGTCGCCTACCCGCACGCCGCCGCGGCCCCTGTGGTGGGCGCCCTGCGCGCCAGCGGGGTGCGCGTGGTCGACCTGAGCGCCGACTACCGCCTCAGCGACCTGGCGACCTACGAGCGCTGGTACGGACCCCATCCCCACCCGCAGCTGATGCACGAGGCGGTGTACGGGCTACCTGAGCTCCACCGCCACGCGGTCGCCGGGGCCGACCTCGTGGCCAACCCGGGATGCTTCCCCACCGGCGCGCTGCTCGCCCTCGCCCCGCTGGCCCGCGCGGGCCTGATCGCCGACGTGGTCATCGACGCCAAGACCGGCGTGTCGGGCGCCGGTCGCACGCCCACGGCGGCCACGCACTTCTCGGCCGCGGGGGAGAACGTGAGTCCCTACAAGGTCGCTTCTCATCGCCACACGCCCGAGATCGAGGAGCAGCTCGCCCACCTGGGGGCAGATCTCGCCGTGCAGTTTCAGGCCCATCTGGTGAGTTTGGATCAGGGTGAGCTGACCAGCTGCTACGTGACTCCCACGCGCGCGGTGGACGCCGATGAGCTGGCCGTGCTCTTCGAGGACCTCTACGCGGGAGAGCGCTTCGTGGAGCTGGCCGCCCGGCCCCCCGGCGTGCGTGACGTGCGCGAGACCAATGTGTGTCGCATCCATGCGGTGGCTGATGAGCACACGGGCAAGCTGCTCATCTTCGCGGCGCTGGACAACCTCTGGAAGGGCACCTCCTCTCAGGCCGTGCAGAGCCTGAATTTGATGTTCGGCTTCGACGAGGCAACGGGGATCGCATGAGCGCAGATGCCGCCTTCTTCGTTTCGCGCTGGGTGCCCGCGCCCGCGCACGTATCCGACCTCGGCCGCGACGCCGGCCTGCCCGCGGGCTTTCGCGCCGCCGGAGTGGCCAGCGGGCTGAAGGGCGACGGCGTCCTGGACCTGGGGCTGCTCGTGTGCGACAGCTCGGCGACCACCAGCGCCGCCCGCTTCGCGGCAAGCGCCGCGCTGGCCGCCCCCGTCCTGGTCTGTCGCGAGCGCTGTCGCCTGGACGCCCTGCGCGTCGTGGTCGCCAACTCGGGCTGCGCGAACGCGGCCACCGGTCGTCGCGGTTTGGACGAAGCGGCGCGTACGCAGGGGGCGGCGGCGGCCGCCGCCGGTGTCGACCCGGCTCAGGTGGCGGTGGCCTCCACCGGAGTGATCGGGGTCCTCCTGGACGGGACAAAGGTGGTCGGCGGTCTACGCGACGCCGCGGCCGAGCTGCGGGCCGACGGAGACCGCGACTTCGCACGCGCGATCATGACCACCGACGCCTTCGACAAGCGCGCCGCCCTGCGCGTGGAGCTCGAGGGCGGCACCGTGCACCTCAGCGCCCAGGCCAAGGGCGCGGGAATGATGTCGCCGCGCTTTGCCACCATGCTCTGCTTCGTGCAGACCGATGCCGTGCTGGCGCCCGAGACGGCCGACCTGCTGCTGGGCGTGTGCGTCAAGCGCTCCTTCGATCGCATCTCCGTCGACGGTCAGCTGTCCACCAACGACACCGCGCTGCTGATGGCCTCGGGTGCCAGCGGCGTGACGGTCGCGCCCGAGAGCTCCGACGAGGTGCGCTTCGGCGAGGCGCTGGACGCGCTGCTGCGCCAGCTGGCCCTGCTCATCGTGGGCGACGGAGAGGGAGCGCGGCGCGTGGGGCGCGTGGTGGTGCGGGGCGGCGAGCGCGTGGAGCTCGTGGCCCGCGCGGTGGCCGACTCGCCTCTGGTCAAGACGGCGCTGCACGGCGGCGATCCCAACTGGGGGCGCATCGTGCAGGCCGTCGGCGGAGCGCTGGCCGGCCCGGAGCAGGTACCCATGGACGTGACCATCGAGGGCATGCAGGTGTGCTCCGCTGGGACGGCGGTGGCCTTCGACGAAGTCGAGCTCGCCCGCGCGGTGGACCGCCCGGAGGTCGAGTACGAGATCGCGCTGCCCGGCGAGGGCGCCGAGACCGAGGTCTTCTTCTCCGACCTCTCCCACCGGTACGTGACCATCAACGCCGACTACACGACCTGATGGCCACGGCGTCCTGCAGGCCGAGATGCGGACGGTCGGGCTAGCCATGCGCGACGTCGGCACGCTGCTCGAGGCCCTGCCCTATATCCGCCAGTTTCACGGCAAGACGGTGGTCATCAAGTACGGGGGCGCCGCCATGGAGGACGCGGCCCTGCGCGAGGAGTTCGCGCGTGACGTGGTGCTGCTCAAGTACGTGGGTCTGAAGCCGATCGTGGTGCACGGTGGCGGCCCGGACATCACCTCCTACATGGAGCGCCTGGGCCTGCCCGTGCAGTTCGTCAGCGGGCTGCGCGTGTCTGACGCAGACACCGTCGAGGTGGCGAAGATGGTCCTGGTGGGCAAGGTGAACAAGGAGATCGTGCTGCGCCTCAACCGTCACGGCCAGCCCGCGGTCGGCCTGTGCGGCGACGATGGGCTGCTGTTTCGTGTGGGTCGGCGTGCCGCCCCCAGCGGCGAGGACATCGGCTTCGTCGGGCGCATCGAGCGCGTCAACGTGGACGTCCTCCTGCACATCGCGCTCGATTACATCCCGGTCATCGCCTCGGTGGGCGCCGACCGGGAGGGCCGCTCCTACAATGTCAACGCCGACGAGGCCGCGGGTGCGGTGGCCCGTGCCCTGGGCGCCTACAAGGTCGTCTTCCTGACCGACGTGCCCGGTTGGCTGGCCGATCCGAACGACCTGTCCACGATCATCTCGCGCGCGACCGCCGACGACGTGCAGGCGGCGCTGGGGCGCATGCAGGGCGGGATGCGGCCCAAGCTGCAGGCCTGCCTGGACGCCATCCACGGGGGCGTGAACTCCGCCCACATAATCGACGGACGCGCTCCCCACTCGCTGCTGCTCGAGCTGTTCACCAACGCGGGCGCGGGGACCATGATCGGGGCCTCGCCGTGAGCGTGGCCGAACTGCAGCGGCTCGAGGCGGACCTCGTCGTCGGCTCCTACCAGCGCTTCCCGGTGGAGTTCGTGCGCGGTCAGGGCAGCCGGCTGTGGGACGTCGACGGTCGCGAGTACCTGGACTTCTTGTGTGGCATCTCGGTGACCAGCGTGGGCCACTGTCACCCGCACGTGGTCACCGCCGTGCAGGACCAGGCCGGGCGCCTCATGCACACCACGAACCTGTTCTACACCGAGCCGGCCATGCGCCTGGCCGAGCGCCTGTCGGCCACCAGCCTCCGAGGGAAGGTCTACTTCGCCAACTCGGGCGCCGAGGCCGTTGAGGCGGCGCTGAAGCTGGTGCGCAAGGCGCGCCCCGGCGGCGACATCGTGGTGGTCCACAACGCCTTTCACGGACGCACCTTCGGGGCCCTGTCGGCCACCCCCCAGGAGTCCAAGCAGGCTCCGTTCGCCCCGCTCGTACCCGGCTTTCGCGCCGTCGAAGCCACCCCCGAGGCGGTCGCCGCGGCGGTTGACGGGCGCACCGCCGCGGTGCTGCTCGAGCCGATCCAGGGCGAGAGCGGCATCCACGTCCTGTCAAACGAGCTCCTCGCGGCGGCCCGCAGGGCCTGCGACGAGCATGGCGCCGCCCTGGTCTTCGACGAGATTCAGTGCGGCATGGGGCGCACCGGATCGCTGTGGGCCTATGAGCAGGTCGGCGTGGTCCCCGACGCCCTGACCACGGCCAAGGCGCTGGGCGGTGGTATGCCGATCGGCGCCCTGGTCACCGGGCCGCGGCTCGCCGACGTGCTCAGCGTGGGCGATCACGGTTCGACCTTCGCCGGCGGCCCGGTAGTGGCCGCGGCCGCTCTCGCGGCCCTGGACATCGTCGGGGAGCCGCGACTGTTGGCGCGCGTGCGCGAGCTGGGAGCAACCCTGTGGGACGCCCTGGCTGCGATGCCCCATGTGACCGAGGTGCGCGGACGCGGCCTGATGCTCGCCTGTCGCGTCGATGTATCGGCGCCCGAGGTCGTGCGCCGAGCGCTGCTCGAGCACGCGCTGGTGGTCAACGCCACCGGGCCTGACACCATCCGCCTGCTTCCTCCTCTGAACATCGAGCCCCATGATCTCCGGGAGGGCGCAGAGCGCCTGCGGTCCGCGCTCGCAGCGGCTTGACGCGAGGGCGTCGCTAGGCTGCGCGCCACATGACAGAGGAGCACACCACCGCCCACCTGCTGCGCACCGCCTCCTACGAGGCGTCCCCCGAAGACGTGCACCGCGTCCTGCTGCTGTACTCGGGCGGGCTGGACACGAGCGTGATGCTCAAGTGGATCCAGGACGAGTACGACGCCGAGGTGGTGGCCCTCACCGTCAACCTCGGCCAGCCCGGCGAGGACTACGCCGTCGTAAAGGGCAAGGCCCTGCAGCTCGGAGCGCTCGAGTGCCACGTGGTCGACGCGCGCGAGCAGTTCGCGCGCGACTTCGTCGTTCCCGCCATCAAGGCCAACGCGCTGTACGGGGGCGGCTATCCGCTGTTCACCGCGCTGGGGCGCCCGCTGATCGCGGCGCTGGCGGTCGAGCATGCCCGGCGCAGCGGCTGCAACACCATCGCCCACGGCTGCACCGGCAAGGGCAACGACCAGGTGCGCATCGAGGCCACGGTCGCCACCCTGGCGCCCGAGCTGAAGATCATCGCACCGGTGCGCGGCTGGCGCATGGGCCGCGACGAGGAGATCGCCTACGCGCGCCGGCACAGAATTCCGGTCAAGGGCGGGGTCGAGGCCGCGCCCTACTCGATCGACGACAACCTGTGGGGACGCTCCTCCGAGGGCCGCTGGATCGAGGATCTCGCGCACGCCCCGGACGAGGACGTCTTTGCGCTCGTGACGCCGCCCGAGCGAGCGCCCGACGAGAGCCAGACGGTCGCCGTCACCTTCGAGCAAGGCGTGCCCGTGGCGCTGGACGGCGAGCGCCTGGACCTGGTGGACCTGCTCGAACGTGCGGGCGAGATCGGCGCACGGCACGGTGTGGGCATCGTGGACCACGTCGAGGATCGCATCGTCGGCCTGAAGGTGCGCGACATCTACGAGGTGCCCGCTGCGGCGATCCTGTTACCCGCCCACCAGGAGCTCGAGAAGCTCGTGTGCACCATCCACCAGAACCAGTTCAAGCCCCAGCTGGACCGCCAGTGGGCATACCTGGTCTACGCCGGCCTGTGGTGGGAGCCGCTGCGGGGAGACCTCGACGCCTACATGGACGAGGTCAACGAACGGGTCAGCGGCACGATCGCCCTCAAGCTCTACAAGGGCCACGCGCGGGTGGTGACGCGCGAGTCCGAGCATGCCGTCTATGACAAGGCTCTGGCCTCCTTCGGCGCCTCCGGCGGTCTGTTCAGCCAGCAGGCGTCACCCGGCTTCATCGAGCTCTGGTCACTACAGTCGCGCATGGCCTGGCGCCTGCGCCACGGCGCCGCCTCGACTACCGGCGATGTCGTCACCGAAGGCGAGGAGCACGCGTAGCGCGGCCGCCGTCGGCTACGCTGCTTCGATATGAGCGCTACTGGCTACAGGATGCTTGGCTTCGTCGTCTGGCGGGCTCTCAAGTGGTACGCGCGGCGCAACGTCACAAAGGCGCTGCCCTCGGGACGCACCGCGGCCGCAGCCGGCGCTGTGGTTGGCGTGGTGGCCCTGGTGGCCGTGCTGGCCAGCCGGCGCTCGTCTGACTGACGCCCGCCGTCAGGTCCGATACGACCGGTCGCATCGCGTGCCGCGCTGGGCTTCGCGCGCGCTGTCTGAGCCGGGGCGCGTGGCGATGTCTGTCGTCCGCACCGCGCCCTAGCCTGGCGGCATCCACAGCTCGGTCAAACTGACGCCGGGGCCTTTCCCGGGGAGAAGCGCCCTGAGGCTGTGAGCGCCGACTCCGCTCCGGGGCCCGCCGAAGGCCCGCCCCCCCATGGCCGTCAGACCCCAGGGCCGGCGACTGCGAGCGGCTCGGACCTGCGCCGACAGCTCATCGCCATGCGTGAGCAGATCGAGGCTCACCGCAATGAGCTCGCGGCGCGTCTGACCGAGCTACACGAGCACGCCGAGCGGACGGCGGTCGCGCTGAGCGCGACCGCCGTGGCGCAGCCGCCCGCCGCGGGGCGCGACGCCCAGGCCGCCGTGAGCGGCGACCTGGCACCCGCCGAGCCCCGGCGCGACGGCCCCGACGAACTCGTGAGTGAGCTCGCTGCCCTGCGAGCCGAGCTCGAGCAGGCGCGCGACGCCGCGCGGGAGCAGGGTGGACGCAGCGTGCAGGCCACCGGCGCCCTGGACGAGCTGCACCGGGCAGAGGATGAGCTGCGCCACGAGCTCTCAGAGCTCGAGCGTCGCCGAGCCACCGTGGAGGCGCAGACGCACACCCTCCAGCGCCAGCTGGCCGAGCGAACGCAGGAGGCGACCCGCGCGGGCGAGCAGGCGCGGGCCCTGGCCCAGGGGCTGGAGCGCGTGCGCGAGGACGAGCGTGATCGCGCCGGCGCCCTGCGCCAGGCCGAGGTCTCCCTCAGCCGCCTGCGGGCGTCGGCCGTGGACCTGGGCGCCGGCCTGGAGCGCGAGCGCGAGGCGCATGCCCAGGTCGCCGCCCCCCTGCACCGGGAGCTCGAGGAACAGCGCCGCACGCACGAAGCGAGCGCACAGGAGGCACGGCGGCAGGCCTCCACGCTGGCCGTGGCTCAAGGCAGCGGGGTAGAGCAGGCGGCGGCCGTGATACGCGACGTGGGCGCGCAGCTATGTGAGCGGCTACGCGGCCTGGAGCGGTCGGTTGACGGCTTCGGTGACGGTCTGCGCGCCGCGGTCGAGCGGCGTGGTCCCCACGACAGGCAGCCGTTGGCGCCCGCCGAGGAGGACGACCCCGCAGAGGCGCCTGAGCGTCTGGCCGGGCACGAGCGTCGCGCAGCCGGGCCAGAGCGCACGGCCGAACTGGAACGCACCGCGCGAGAGCTGATCGGCACAGCGCGGCGTCTACGTGGCGCCTACGACAGCGAGCTGGGCACGATCCAGCGCGACCTCGAGGCGCGGCTCGAGCACCAGCGCGAGGCCCACGCACGCGAGCTGGCGGTGGTGCGGGAGCGCGTTGACCGGCTGCGGCGCGAGCTGGGACAGGCCGATCGGGTCCTGCGGACCGAGCTTGCCGCTGAGCAGCGGGCCCGACACGACGCCGAGCGCCAGCTGGTGGTCGAGCGCGAGCGAGCACGAGCCCGCGAGCGGGTGCGCCTGGAGCTCGAACGGGCCCTGGAGGTGGAGCGAGAGCGCGCTGGCGAGGAACGGAAGGCGGCCGTCGAGCTGACCCGGGCGCTTGCCCAGCGGGTCGGAAGCGAGCGCCGCGCGCATCGGGAGCTCGACCGCTTGCGGGCCGAGCTGGCGCGCGAGCCGCTCGAGGCCCCATCGGGCTCGGTGGAGCCGCAGGGCGGTGTGCCGGAGGCGCATGCAGGCCAAGAGGGCGACGAGACGCTCGCTGAGCCCCACGACGTCACCGCGGGAGAGCCTGATGCGAGTGCCTGCGGTGAGGCGCCGTCGCCGGCGCCTGGTCCGCTCGCGGGAGAGGCCCCGGCTCGGGAGGGGACTGCCGATGTTCCGGGTCCGCCCCTGCCACCCCCGCCGTCCGCTGCCCCCCCGGGACCGACGACAGCGCTTGCACCCGGGGCGCCCCGGCGAAGGCTGGACAGTGATGCGTTCTCCGACACGCTCACGGTTTCCGGCCGCTCCACCGCGGATACGCCCGGCGCTCAGGCTCCGGGCGAGGGACACGGGGCTCAGCGCAACGGCGCCTGGAACGGCGAGATATCGGCGGCCCGGCTCACCAGCCCGCTGCGCAGCTCAGCCGGGTCTCATTTCGTGGCCTCGCCTGCATCGGTCACCGAAGAGCCGGGCGGCGATGCGTCGACGGCTCTCGCACCGGAGGGCTTGTCGCCGGGCGGAGAGATGGCCGAGGCCCTGACCCGGGCCGTGAAGAGGCTGCGCGATCGGGCCGATGCGGCCCAGGCCGCTCCGCCGGACCGCGCACACGGCGCACTCAGGCGTCCCGGCCAGCACACGGGCGGGACAGGCTCTCCCGGCTCGGCGCCCGCGTCGTGGCCGGCGTCGCTGCGCCCGCCGTCGCGGCTGGATGCCCTGCGGGGTCGCCCAGGGTGCGCCGCGCCGCCGGCGCGACCCGTGCGCCACGCGCCGCTACCGGTGATCCCCGGGGCCGTCGCGTTGTCTGCGCTGTCGCCCACCGCACTGAGACAGACCACCTCGCACCCCTGGCTGGCAGGAGCCATACGCCGCCTCGCCGCGGGCGGCGATCCCGCTCTGGCCGGCGCGCTGGTGGCTGAGCTGCTACCGGCGCAGGGCCTGCGCTGTCGCCGCGCGCTGGACTTCGAGATCGACATCCAGGAAAGCGGAGCGTTCCTCGTCTCAGCCGACGGGCGTGGTCGCGCCACCGTTGTCGCTCGCCCGGACGGGGATCGGGTGAAGTCAGAGCTTCGCCTGCGTGGGACCGCCTGGCAGCTGGCCGAGCTGATCGCCGGGGGCGCAGGCCGCGAACTGCCCGGCGTGCAGGTCCAAGGCCGCCGCAGGGGGCTGCGGCGCCTGCTGCGCTCGCGGCGACTACCGGTCTCGTTAGCCGAGCTGGCGGCAGCCGGTGTGTGCCCGTGGCCGGGCCTGCTGCTTGCCGCCCTCGTCCACGCGGTGCCGGCGCAGTGGACGCGGGGAGAGGACTTCACGGTCGCGGTGGCCATGATGGCGCAAGCCGCCGCCGACACCGGGGCCAATGCCGATGCGCAAGCCGCCGTCGGCGCCGACGCCAACGGCAACGGTTCCCCGCACCGAGGCTCGGGGCGTGGTGACGGAGACGACGATCGTGCTCCGGGTATCGCATCGGCGCGTTCGGTAGGCGAGAGCTCGCTGCATGTCCGCGTCCGCGCGGGTCGGGGGCTGGAGGTCGGCGACGGGCCGCCCAGCAGCGAGCCTGCGGCGACGCTGCACGTCCGCGAGCGGGAGCTGCTGGATCTGCTGGGTGGGACGGCGGCGAGTGAGCTCGCGCCGGCGCTGGTGAGCGGCGACCCGCAGGTCGTGCACCGCCTGCTCGCCTGGTTTCACCGCGCACAGGGCCTGGCGGCCTAGCGCCCGGCGGTCCCATCCCGGCCAGTCCCGCAAAGTGCGCGCAGCGAGTCGGGCGCCATCCGCCGCGGCGCATACCATCCGCGGTCGGTGAGCACTCCCACCTGCGCCCATCTTCACGTCCACTCGGAGTACTCGCTGCTTGACGGCGCGTGCAAGATCGAGGCACTTGCCGCGCGGGCCGCCGGGTTCGGACAGCCGGCGCTGGGCCTGACCGATCACGGGGTCATGAACGGCGCCGTCGAGCTTCACCAGGCCTGTGCCCGGCACGCCATCAAGCCCCTGGTGGGCTGTGAGATCTACATGGTGGACGACCATCAGGCCAGCGGCCCCGGTCGCGTGGAGCGCAGCCACCTGACTCTGCTGGCCGCCACCGACGTGGGCTATCGCAATCTGGTCAGGCTCTCCTCTGCGGGCTATCTGGAGGGCCTGCAGCGCGGTAAGCCGACCGTGGACCTGGCTCAGATCGAGAGTCACGGAGAGGGCATCATCGCCCTCACGGGCTGTCTGGCCTCTCGTTTCTGCCAGCGGCTGCTCCAGGATCGGGATGCGGAGGCCCGCGCGCACGCCGATGACCTGTTGCGCATCTTCGGCCCGGAGAACGTGTACTTCGAGGTTCAGAAGAACGGGCTCGCCGCTCAGGAGAAGGCCAACGAGGGAATCGTCCGTATCGCTCGCGAGGCGGGGCGCCCGCTGGTGGCAACCGGCGACGTGCATTACCTGCGCCGTGAGGACTATGACCACCACGCCGCGCTCCTGTGCGTGCAGACCAAGAGCACCCTGGCAGCGCCGAAGATGACCTTCGGCGCCAACGAGTTCTACCTGCGCGACAGCACCGAGATGGCGGCGGCCTTCGCCGAGTGGCCGCAGGCGCTGGCCAGCACGATCGAGATCGCCGAGCGCTGCTCGGTCGAGATGGAGCTGGGCAAGCAGCTGATCCCGAGCTACTGCACGCCTGACGGAAGCACTGAGCGCGATCACCTGCGCGCGCGCGTCCAGGCGGGTCTGCATCTGCGCTACGGCGAGCCGCCGCCGGCCGAGGCGGTGGAGCGGATGGAGATGGAGCTGGCGGTCATCGACGGCATGGGGTTCAACGCCTACTTCTTGATCGTGTGGGACTTCGTGCGCTTTGCCAAGGAGAACGGCATCGCCGTCGGGCCGGGTCGCGGTTCGGCCGCAGGCTCGATAGTGGCCTACTGCCTGTCCATCACCGACGTGGACCCGTTGCGCTATGACCTCCTCTTCGAGCGCTTTCTCAACCCCGAACGCGTGTCGATGCCAGATATCGACATCGACTTCTCCGTGCGGGGACGCGAACGCGTGATGCGCTACGTGACCGAGAAGTACGGGCGCGACTCCGTGGCCCAGATCGTGACCTTCGGCAAGATGTTTCCCCGCGCGGCCACCCGCGACGCGGCGCGTGTGCTGGGCTTCGACTACGGGGCGGGCGACCGCTTGGCCAAGCTCATTCCCGACCCGATCATGGGTCGTGCTCCCTCGTTTGAGGACTGCCTGCGCTCGGGTGAGCCGCTGCGCGGCGCCTACGACGAGGACACCACCGCTCGCCAGATCATCGACGTGGCGCGCGGACTGGAGGGCATCGTGCGCAACTCCTCCATCCACGCCGCCGCTGTGGTGATCGCCGATCGACCGCTGACCGACATAGTGCCTCTGCAGCTCGCCGACGGTGGCACCGATGAGCAGGGCGAACGGGTGTGGCGCACGGTCACCCAGTTCTCGATGAAGCCCATCGAGCAGATCGGCCTGCTCAAGATGGACTTTCTTGGCCTGCGCAACCTCGACGTGATCGAGGACGCACTGGACATCATCGGACGCTCCAGTGGCCAGCGGCCGGACATGACCACGCTTCCCCTTGACGACGCCAAGGCCTTTGAGATGCTCGCCCGCGGGGACTCCATCGGCGTGTTCCAGTTCGAGTCCGAGGGCATGCGCGAAGCGCTCAAGCGCGTTCGCCCCGACGAGTTCAACGACCTCGTGGCGCTTAACGCGCTCTACCGCCCTGGTGCCATGGACCAGATCCCGGTCTACGCGCGCGGCAAGCGGGACCCCGACGCGATCTCCTACCCCGACGAGCGCCTGCGTCCGATCCTGGAATCCTCAAAGGGAGTGATTCTCTATCAGGAGCAGGCGATGCAGATCTCCAAGGAGCTCGCCGGCTTCTCGGGCGCCAAGGCCGACGACCTGCGCAAGGCGATCGGTAAGAAGAATCGCGAGGCCATGGCCGCCCTGAAGCCGGAGTTCGTCGAGGGCTGTCGTGCCTCGGGCACGCGTGAGCAGGTCATCGAGTTTCTGTGGGCGACCAACGAGAAGTCAGCCGACTACTCCTTCAACAAGTCCCACGCTGCCTGCTACGCACTGATCGCCTACCGCACGGCCTGGCTGAAGGCCAACTACCCCGCTGAGTACATGGCGGCGCTGATCTCGTCGGTCATGTCCACCAAGGACAAGGTGCCCTTCTTCGTGGCCCGCTGCGAGGAGATGGGCATCGAGATCCTGCCGCCGGACGTCAACCTCTCCGACCACGAGTTCACCGTGGTCGAACGCAACGTGCGCTTTGGCCTGGATGCGGTCAAGGGTGTCGGCTTTCAGGCGGTTGAGGCGATCAAGCGCGCGCGCGACGAGGGAGGGCCTTTCCGCTCCCTGTGGGAGTTCTGTGAGCGGGTGGACAATCGAGCGGTGAACAAGAAGGCGATCGAGGCACTGATCAAATGCGGAGCCTTCGGCTCCACCGGGGCAAGCCGGCGCGGCATGCTGATGGTTCTGGAGCAAGCCCAGGGCGCCGGTCAGAAGGCACAGCAGGACGCGCTGATTGGCCAGGGATCGATCTTCGACATGGGGGCGGGACAGGACGGCGGCGCTGTCGCCGGCGTCCCTCTGCAGCGCCCGACCCATCCGTCCATATCGGGCGAGGAGTTCCCGCAGTCAGAGTTGCTGGCGGTGGAGAAGGAGGCGATCGGGCTGTTCATCTCCGCGCACCCGCTCAAGCCCGTGCGTGAGGCGCTGCGCGCGCGGGTGGACTGCTCCCTGGCCGAAGTCGGCGAGCGACGCGACAAGGACTGTGTCACCGTCGGAGGGATCATCACCGAGGCCAAGCGGATCCGCACGCGCAACGGCGACCCGATGATGTTCGCCACGCTGGATGATCTGGAGGGGACCGTGGAGATCATCATCTTCGGCAAGGCCCTCAATGAATATGAAGGAGCATTGGGCGTCGATCAGCTGGTGCTGGTGCGCGGACGCGTCGACCACAAGGAAGCCGGAAAGACCTGCGTGGTGGTGCAGACCGTGGACGCATTCGCCCCAAGCGAGAAAGAGGTGAAGCGCGCGCGTGAGCAGGCGGCGCTGCCCACCGTCGCGGCTGCGCTGCCGATGAGGCTGGCGCTGGACGCCGCGCGACTGCCGGCCAGCGTCATCGAGGAGCTCAAACATGTGCTGGAGAGCTCTCCGGGCCCCTCCGAGGTCGTGCTCGAGATGAGCACGAGCGCGGGCTCGCGCCGGCTGCGTCTGGGGGAGGCCTACCGGGTGGCGCCCACGGCCACGCTCAGGGCCGAGCTGGTCCACGTATTGGGACCCGCGATGCAGGCCGTCGCCTGAACGGGGTGCGGCCTGCGGCCGTTCCAACGCGTACACTGCCCCACCGATCCTCGCCCCGTCGCGAGCGGTCCGCCCGCAGTCGCCGGTCGCCAAGCTGTGCAGTGTGGCTCGCGCACATCGCCGCGGCCTCCCGTCCCACGCTCAAGGATCTGATGCTCATGCCCAAGTGCGCTCCGCTGGTCGCCGCTCTCGCGGCTCTGCTCGTGGCCGGCTGCGGCTCCAGCGCTCCGTCGCAGGCCACCTTCATAAAACAGGCCGACGCGATCTGCGCCAAGGGCGCCGCCCAATTCAAGAGCGTGCGCCAGCCCCAGAGCAACGGCCTTCCCCAGCAGCAGATCCTGGCCAACCTCAGCACCTACGTCGAGCAGGTGCTGCCCCTCACCCAGCACATCATCGACCAGCTCAAGAGGCTTGCACAGCCCTCCGCCAACCGGGGCCTGCTTCACCGCTACTTTACAGCGCTCGACCAGGCGGAGGCCAACCTGCACCAGTTGAGCACGGCCGCCAAGCGCAACGACCTGCCCGCCGTACAGAAGGGCGTGCGGGCGCTGAACGCCAACCAGCCCGATCAGCTGGCCAGGCAGTACGGGTTCAAGACCTGCGGTGGCACCGGAGGAGCGGGGGGCCGCTGAGCCGTCCCGCGTCGCGACCCTGCCCGTGGCCGGTCCCCGATCTCAAAGACCGCCGGCTGCGCCTCCCGGCGCAGTTCGATCTCGGCGCGCGCGCCGCCCCTCCTCGCGCACGGTCACGGCCAGCTCGATGTCCTCCCGGGTGGGCCCCTTGCGGTCCTCGCCCGGCGTCTCCAGCACGCACGGCAGCCCGTCGAAGCGCGGCTCGGACAGGAAGGTGGCACACCCCTCACGCCCCAGCTCTCCCTCCCCGACGTTGGCATGGCGGTCCCGGTTGGAGCCCAGGGGACTCAGGGAGTCGTTGAGGTGAAGCGAGCCCAGGCGCTCGGGCCCCACCAGGCTCAGGCAGCGGTCCAGCACATCGGTCAGGGCTTCGGGCCGGCGCACCTCAAAGCCCGACGCCAGCAGATGACAGGAGTCCAGGCACAGGCCGAGCCGCGCGGGAGCGCCCGCGGCGTCCACCAGTTGGGCCAGCTCTTCGAAGGAACGCCCCAGCGTCCCGCCCGCTCCGGCGGTGTTCTCCAGATGAAGCGGGCAGTGCTCGGACTCGGCCAGCGCCTCGGCGATGACCCCACCAGCCCGGGCGATGGCGGGCGCGACGGCGCCGGCCTTGGCCGACCCGGGGTGCAGCACCACGGCCCGAGCGCCGATCGCGTCGCCAATGCGCAGGGACTGAGTCAGGGCGGTCAGCGACTTGTCGGCGATCTCGCGCTCGTCGCTGGCGCAGTTGAGCAGGTACACCGCGTGGATGAGTACTGCCTCGATCTCCGAGTCGCCCTGGGCCTGCACGAAGCGCGCGAAGTCCTCCTCGCCGAACGCGGTGGGTCGCCACATGCGCGGTGACTGGTTGAAGATCTGGATGGCCCGGCAACCGCGCTCGCTGCCGCGCTCCACCGCCTTGACCAGACCGCCCGCAGGAGATACGTGTGCGCCGATTAGCATGCCTGAGCCGCCCGGTCACCCAGGCCCAGAGGCGTACGTCCGGCGCCCGTGCGCCCTGCGGCGGCCATGCCGATAGACCTGCCCATGCGAGTCCGCTTTGCTCCCTCTCCGACCGGTGCGCTGCACATCGGTGGTGCTCGCACGGCACTGTTCAACTGGCTGCTGGCCCGTCACGACGGCGGCGCCATGATCCTGCGCATCGAAGATACCGACCGCGAGCGCTCGACTACCGAGAACGTCGAGCAGATCCTCGACGCCCTGCGCTGGCTGGAGCTCGACTGGGATGAGGGCCCGATCATGCAGTCGTCGCTGGCCGAGCGTCATCAGCAGGCCCTCCAGCAGCTGCTCTCCCAGGGCCATGCCTATCGCAGCAACGCCACCGCCGAGGATGTGCGGGCCTACAAGGAGATCCATGGGCACGACCGCGGCTTCCGCGGGGAGCCCGCCGCTTCCGGAGCGGTGCGCCTGCACGTCGCCGAGCCTGCGGTGACGGTCGTGCGCGACGCGATTCTGGGCGACACGACGTTCGACCACGCCCATATGGACGATCCGGTGATCGCCCGAGCAGATGGTTCGGTGCTCTACAACTTTGCCGTCGCCGTGGACGACAGCGACGCTGCCATCACCCACGTCGTGCGCGGCAACGACCACCTGTCCAACACGCCCAAGCAGCTGCTGGTGCTCGAGGCTCTCGGTGCGCGCCCGCCCGTCTATGCCCACCTACCGCTCCTGCACGGCCCGGACGGCAAGAAGCTCTCCAAGCGCCACGGGGCCGCGTCGGTGCAGGAGCTGCGCAGCGCCGGCTTCCTGGCCGAGGCCGTACGCAACTACCTGGCGCTACTGGGCTGGGGCAGCGTGGACGACGCCACCGTGCTGTCCACCGAGCAACTGATCGAGCGCTTCTCGCTGGATCGCGTGAGCCGCAACCCCGCCCGCTTTGACGAGGCCAAGCTGCGCTGGCTCAACGGCATCTACCTGCGCGCGCTCGATCCGCACGACCTCTCCGAGCGCCTCCAGGCCTACACCGGCCGTGACGGCCTCGGGCCCGCGGTGGCCATATCGCGCGAGAAGATCCAGACGCTGCACGACTTCTGGCCGTTGGCGGGCTTCATCTTCGATGGTCCCGCCGACGACGGCGCCGCGCGTGAGCGCTGGCTGACGGGGGAGGGAGCCAGCACCCTGGCCGAGGCTCGTGAGGCGCTGGCCAGATCGGCTGACTTCGACGAGCAGGCCGTCGAGCAAGCGTTGACCGAGGTCTTGGCGCGGCGAGGCGGAAAGCCCCGCGATGTCTACCAGCCGGTGCGCGTAGCCGTGGCGGGAACCACGGTGTCCCCGGGGATCTTCGAGACGGTCGCGGTCCTGGGCCGAGAGGAGACGCTGCACCGCATCGACCAGGCGCTTCTTCGGATCAGGCGTGACGCGGCGCCTGCGGGAGCGTAGGCTGCCCCAGCGCCGCAGGCGGAAGCGATTGTTCATCGGGCGCGGTGAGCGCGGGCTCTCAACCAAGCGTCAACAGCTGCCGATATGCCCTGTGGAGCAACCGCGCGAGCCGATCAACCGCCCAAAAGGGTAATGACCACATGTCCTCAGTGAGCACCGCAGAGCCAGAGCCTCCCATGGCAGACCCCCCCGGCGCCGGTGCCGCGTCCGTCGGACGTCACCACAACGAAGGCCACGGTCGCCGTCTGACCGCTGCGTTCGAGGCGCTTGAGGGCTTTCCGGCGCTGGCCGAGTCGCGCAACCGCGTGCTCGCGCTGGTCTCCCAGGACAACGTCTCCGCCGGTGATGTGGTCAGCGCAGTGGAGTCCGATGTCGCCCTCATCATCGCCGTGCTGCGCGTGGCCAACCGTGTGGCCAGCAGCTCGCAGGGCCGCGTGGACAATGTCGTCCAGGCGGTGGATTTGCTCTCGCCCAAGGCCGTGCGCGCCCTGGCCGTTCGTGCCCGTACCTTTGACTTCTTCGAACGCTCGAGCGTGTGGGAGGCGGCGCCCGAGCGCTTCCGACTGCACGGGCTGGCCACCCAGCACGCTGCCGACCGCGCGGCCAGCGAGGTGGGCTACGAGCAGCGCGACCGCCTGATGGTCACCAGCCTGCTCCACGACGTGGGCAAGCTCGTGCTCATGCATGCTTATCCCGGCTATCCGGGCTCCGTCCACCGTGAGGCACGCACGCCCGAGGAGCGCTTGCACCGCGAGCGTCGCGAACTGGGCGTCGACCACGCGCTGGTCGGCGGAGTCCTCGCGCGCCGCTGGGGCCTGCCCGACAGCATCGCCTCGGTGATCGAGCGCCACCATGCCGCCGACGGCCCTGGCGAGGCCGCGTTCGTGCGCTTGGCGGACATGCTCGCCCACTACGAGCAGGGCGCGGCAGTGTCGCCCAGCGAGCTGCTCAAGACCGCGCGCATGGTCGGCATCGGACCCGCCGAGCTGCGACGCGTGATGTACGAGCTGCCCAATCCCGCCCAGATCCGTCAGCGCCAGACTGAGCCCTGTCCGCTGTCCGCGCGCGAGCTGGGTGTGCTTCAGCGTCTGGCCGAGGGCAAGGTCTACAAGCAGATCGCCCACGAGCTGACGCTCTCCACCAGCACCGTGCGCACCCATCTGCACAACATCTACGGCAAGCTGGGCGCCGTCGACCGTGCTCAAGCCGTGCTCATGGCCACCGAGCGCGGCTGGCTGTAGGCATAGCGGCGGCGCACCCGTCGCGTAGGATCATCGGCGCCTGAAGTCGCCGATGATCTCGATCACCACCAAGTCTCCCTACGCCGTCGCGGCGCTCGCCGAGCTGGGTCGCACGGCGGGCTCGGCCCCGGTGCCGATCGGCGAGCTGGCTCGCCGCCGCGACGTGCCCGTACAGTTCCTCGAGCAGCTCTTCGCCGTTCTGCGCCGAGCGGGCATCCTGCGCTCCCAGCGCGGCGTGAAGGGCGGCTATCTCTTCGGGCGCCCACCGAGCGAGATCACCGTGCTCGAGGTCGTCGAGTTGCTCGATGGCCCGCTGGGGCGCGACGCGCAGGGCATCTTCGCCGAGGCCGCAGCCGCCGCACGTCAGGTGCTCGAGCAGACCACCATCGCCGATGTGGTCGAGCGCGAGGCGCGCCAGGCGGGCGCCGCGATGTATTACATCTGAGCTGAGCCTACAGGCAGTTTGGGCCTCGCGGGCTCCTGGGCTCCACTATTCGCGTCAGGCATGCGCGACGGATGAGGCCGTCTTCCCGGTCCGTCATCTAGAGTCGAGACCATGGAGTTCATCCCTCAGGTGATCGTTACTGGCGGCTATATGACGCCTCCTGAGGTCCAGACCGGGCAGAAAGTCGGCCAGGACAAGCTGCTGAAGATCTACAGCGAGATCCGCGAGGCTGGTTTCGCCTATCAGGCCTTCCAGCTGGAAGGCGACGACTCTGGCGCCACCATGCAAGGGCAGCCCCTAGGAGAACTGGTGACGGTCAGACCACCACTCGTTCAGGTGCAGAGCATCCTCACCGAAGGCAGCACGATCGATGCCGCGGGTCGAAAGACCCAGCGCCTTACTGAGATCGTCGCCCGGGTCTTGGGGGTGGCGGAGATCCTGCAATTGGGCATCCGCATCATTTTCCACGCTGCCCTCCCGTCAAACGATGGTCGCGACTTCATGCTCGGCAAGGTGCTCAGTGCTGGCAATCAGCACCTCGACGAGCTGCGCATGGGCGCCGAGATTTGGGGGGGCGTCAAGTACTACGTCGCTCATCCCCGCGGCACGTACACGTTCAACGTCGAGCCCGCAATTGCGGATGAGATGAAGAGCCTGTACATCGAGATGGATGCCCAGTTCCCGGGAACCCATTCGCCAAGCGAGGTACTTGATCGTGTCGAGGAGGTCAGCGACTATGTAAAGACGCGCCTCGGCAGCTACTTGGACAAGCTTGCCACCGTCTAGAGAAAGGGAGCCCGCCATGTCTAACACTCGCCTCGTCGGCGTCACCGGGAACGGATCTCCCCTCAATACGTTGAGACCCGAGCCGCGCCCGCTCGTTCGTTCGCAATCCACGAAGTCCACTAGCCTCAACCTTCACGGGCTGGAAGACGACCCCGATCTCTACCTGCGCGTGATGCAGCGGATCCGAGAGCCAGGCGACACCGTGCCATTCGAAGACGTGCTGCGTCAGATCGACGCGCGCTCGACGAGACAGTCCTGACCACCCTCGTATTTCGACTTGAGGTCATCAACGAGGGAGAACTTCAACTGGTCCCTGTCGACAAGCTGAAGACCGCCTGTCGCGAGCTCATCCGCGATCCCCGCAAGGGCAAGCCGCTCACAAGCATGCTGATGGGCTGCGACTCGATTCGCGTCGCTGGCTCACAAAACCGGCTGGTCTACACGTACTCGGCAGCTCGCGATGAAGTCACCGTGCTGGCTATCGGACGGCGGCACGGATCCGAGGTCTACCGGGAGGCCGGCAAGCGTCTCCAACCTTGACCGCCAACCTGACCGGCTGGCTATCTGGCCAAGCGGAACCATGCGGGTTCTCGACCGACCCCTCACTGAGCACGCTCGTCCTGGTCGCGGACCGCTGTATACCCCCGCGCCCGCCCTCCGGGAAGGCGGTGGCGGTGGGGAGAACTCCGCGTCTAGCGCTTGGGGTGTGCGTGACGGCGGGGGCTTGGGCTGACCCTGACCACGATCGGCACGGTCACTGCCTTGGGTTCGCCGGCGTGCCTGGCCAGGACCGGAGCCCCGGCCCGGGGGCTGGCGCTGCCGACGGGGCGGGCGAGGACGCGGGGGCTGCTGGGCGGCGGACGTCGGAGTGGACGCACGGCTACTGGTGGTCGTCCGTTCGGGCGTATTGACTGTGATACGCACCGCCCGACTGGAGGGAGTGGATGCCGTGCCCGAACGGTAGGTGGCCGCCGCCGCGTAGGCATGCGTCCCGTTTGCCACCCCGGTCAACGCGACCGACCAGTCGCCGGTTGAGCGCCCCGTCGCACCGCCAACCGAACCAGCACCGTCAAAGGACCTGAACGGCGCAGTCAGCCTCGTCCGTCAGACAGGCTCACGTTGCCGGTGGTGTTGTAGCTGCCGTCCGGCGGACTGCTTATCGATGGCGTCGCCGGCGTGTGCGTATCCACCGTGACCCGAACCGGGCCGAGGCAACGGAGGTATTCAGCGCCCCGGCCTGCCGGGGCCCCAGGGGATCGACCTGCTGGCGGACGTGGGCGCCCGCTGGCTAGTGGGCGGCCCTGGCCAAGTAGCTGCGGCTGGGGCGCACCATCACGGTGCGGTGGCGATGGCGGTCGCGCACGGAGACTGCTCCCTTGAGCACCGTGGTGCGGGTGCCGTTGCAATGCTCGGTCGTGATCCACGAAGTGCCACGGACGACCGCCACGCTGTTGCGACCGTAGGTCCGGTAGTGCCCGTGGTGGTCAGAGGCCCACAGGGACCTGACGATCCGCTTGGCGCCGTGGTACGCGCGGGCACTGACGGCGAGCTTCAGGTGCCCGTGCTGGTTGTCGGAGCTGGGGCAGCCGGTGAACGATCCGCCCCGCAGGTGGATGTCGGTCATCCCGCTGCGCTCCTGGGTGACCTGAAAGATGCCCTTCGTGAAGCTGGCCGTCTGGGGGGTGCCGGAGGCGTCGAGCGCGCTGGCCAGCGCCACGGACCCAGAGCGGGCGTCGATGATCGAGCCCACGGGGATTCGCTGGGTCGAGGTCAGGACCACGATCCGGTGGGAGTGGGGCAGGTGGATGAGCACCGATCCGGGTCCCGGAGCCACGACTAGCTCCTTGCCCAGCACGGGGACCGGCGTGTTCCGATCAGAGCTGGCGGGCGGGGCTTGCTGGGTGGCGGGCCCTGAAGGGGGGGGCGTTGAGCCGTGCTGCCCTTCCGGTGCGGGTGAAGGGCTCGCTGCGGGCGACGGGCTCGGCGCGGGCTTGGGTCTCGGCGCGGGCTTGGGGCTCGGCGCGGGCTTGGGAGTAGGTGTGGGCGACGGGCTCGGCGTGGGCGTCGGCGTCGTGGGCGTCGGCGTCGTGGGCGTCGGCGTCGTGGGCGTCGGCGTCGTGGAAGTCGGCGTGGGTGTGGGAGTCGGCGTCGTGGGAGTCGGCGTGGGTGTGGGAGTCGGCGTCGTGGAAGTCGGCGGAGTCGGGCACCCGGGGTCGACGTCCGAGTCTTCATTTCCGTCGCAGTCCCCGGAACCACTGTGTCCGAGCGCTTCGGCGTGGCTAGCGTTTTCGCTGGCGAGGATGCGATTCTCGAGCTTCGTCGAGAGCGCGTCGAGCATGCGGACCGTCTGCTCCTTGCTGGGGGCAATGGGGGCCGGCGCCGCGTACTGGGCGCCCGCTGGCGAAACGACCGCGACAGCCGTGGCAGCCAAGACACCGGTCAGGGGGATTATCCGTCTCACAAGGTGCTTGTCGGCCTCTCCCCGCGGTCGCTTGAGAACCCTGGCCAGTCGTACTAGACGCCCCCTTGCGGGGTTGTCGCTGACCGACGGCCTGAAACCGCCCGGCTCACCAATGCGCGTGGCGCTCACGCTGGGCAGGCGCCCCCCTTCGCCACGTGTCTGTCAAACCGGGCGCCGTTGCCGCTACCTACAAGGGCGCCGCACCCTCAGCGGCGCGCGCGGGCGCGCGTCTTCAGAGGCCGGCCTCGACCGTGTCCAGCAGTCGTTCGAGGCTGCGCCGGCGATCTGCGGCGGGCATCCCGCGCAGCGGACCGTCGATGAGCAGGGTGGACAGACCGTGGACCGCCGACCACGCGGCGATCTCAGCCCCGGCGCCGTGCTCGGCGGGCAGGCCGCCGGCCGCGGTGACGGCGTCGAGGTGCGCGTTGAGTAGCTCAAAGGGATTCAGACCGCTGTCGCCGACCCCCTCGCCCAGCCCGAAGTGGGCGAGCCCGCGCGGTACCGCGAAGGCCGTGCGAAACCAACCCGGCTCGGCCACCGCGAACTCCACGTACGCGGCTCCGGTGGCGCGCAGGCGCCGGCGGGCCGTGGCCACCTCGTCGTCGTCGGCTTCCACGGCGTGCACCTGGGCCTCGATTCGCCGCGCCAGCTCGCTCATGCAGCGCTCGCAGACGGCCTTGAGCAGCTCGTCACGGTCGGCGAAGTGCCGGTAAGCCGCGTTGTGAGAAACGCCGGCGCGCCGCGACGCCTCGCGGACGACGACCGCGTCGGGTCCGTCCTCCCGGGCGAGCTCGAGCCCAGCGTCCACTAGCGCAGCTCGCAGATTGCCGTGGTGGTAGGGGGACGGGGAAGAGTTCACGAGCTAAATGTTGACAGCGTCCACTCCGGGATTGTCATAGTCGTCGGTGTTGCTGCTGTCAACTTCCATCTTGAGGTCGAACATGAGCCCCCCTCCCCGCCGGCGCAGCATGGTCCTCGCCGCGGTGTGCCTCGCGGTCTTCGCGATCAACATCGATACGACGATCGTCAATGTCGCCCTCCCGTCCCTGACCCGGCAACTCGGTGCCGGCACTCGGGATCTGCAGTGGATCGTCGACGGCTACAACCTCGCCTTCGCCGCGCTCGTGCTCGCGGCGGGCAGCCTCGGAGACCGCTTCGGCCGGCGCCCCGCGCTGCTCGTCGGCCTCGCGGGGTTCGCGGCCAGCAGTGCCCTCGGTGCGCTTTGCACGTCGCCCGGCCAGCTCATCGCCGTGCGTGTGGCCATGGGCACCTTCGCCGCCCTGATCTACCCGACTACGTTGTCGATCATCACCAACGCCTATCCGGAGCGCACAGAGCGCGCTCGTGCCGTGGGCATCTGGGGCGCGGTCACCGGCCTCGGTGTCGCCGTGGGTCCGGTCAGCGGGGGCCTGTTGCTCGCTCACTTTGCCTGGCCCAGCGTGTTCGTTGCCCTCGTGCCCGTGGCCGTGGTGGCCGCCGCCTTCGTCGTGCGCGTCGTGCCCGAGTCACGTGATCCGTCCACGCCCCCGCTTGACCGCGTGGGCCTGCTGACGGCAACGGGCGCGATTGGGCTGCTGGTGTACACCATCATCGAGGCACCCGGACACGGTTGGGGATCGGCGGCGAGCATTGGGGGCTTCGTCCTCGCCGCCGCGCTGGGAGTGGCCTTCGTGAGCGTCGAGCGCCGCCGCGAGCATCCCATGCTTGACGTCCGGCTGTTTCGCGAGCGGGCGTTCAGCGCCGCCAGCGGCGCGGTGACGGTGGCCTACTTCGCGTTGTTCGGCTTCATCTTCCTGATCACCCAGTACTTCCAGTTCATCCGCGGCTACGGCACGCTGTCCACGGGCGCCCGCATCCTGCCCGTGGCCCTGAGCATCGGACTCGCCTCCGTGCTCGGCGCGCGCCTGGCGGGACGCCTGGGCACCCGGGCGGTCGTGAGCTTCGGGCTCGTGCTCTTCGGTGGCGCGTTTCTGTGGATCTCCCAGGCGAGTACCACCACGCCCTACAGCGTCGTCGTCGCCCAGATGCTGCTGATGGGCACCGGACTGGGGCTGACCTCGACGCCGGCCACCGAATCGATTCTCAGCGTCCTCTCACCGGCCAAGGCGCGCGTCGGATCGGCCGTGAACGACGCCACCCGGGAGGCGGGCGGCACGCTCGGCGTCGCGATCATCGGCAGCGTCTATACCTCTCTGTTCCTCGCCGGTCTCGATCGTGGCGCCACCACGCACCTGCCCGCCCATGCGTTGCAAGCCGCGCGCAGCTCGGTGGGTGCCGCGCTGGCGATCGCCCATCAGGTCCCGATCGCCGGGCGGGGTCCGGTACTCGATGCCGTCCGCTCATCCTTCATGTCCGGTCTGCACGCCGGCTGCCTGGTGGCCGCCGGGGTCTGCGCGGTCGGCGCCCTCGGGGCCCTGGCGCTCCCGGGACGTTCGCGACCGCATGTCGTCACGGAGCCCGCATCCTCCACCGGGCTCGCGGGGTTCCCGCTCAGCGGTTGAGCAGCTGAAAGACGATCAACCCAGCCAGGACCAACAGCGCGATGGTGGCCAGGCTGCGGACGAGGCTCCTGACGATGCGCCACGCCTCACGCGCCTGCTGGAGCTGATGACGAGGTGCTCTGCGCATGTCGGGTCTGCGGCGCATCTCCTCGACCCTAGCTGAGGGCGTTGCCCGTTTCCTAGACTCGAACCCGTGCGCCGTCGGCTGACCCATTCGCTGCGCCCGACGGCCCTGGCGTTGAGCAGCGCGCTGGTGATCGCGACGCTCGTCGCCTGCGGCTCCTCCACCCGCGGGAGCACCGACCGGCCCGCCGCTCGCCCCGCCTCGGCGGCCTCCTCGGCCCCGCAGACCAGTGTCGGCTTGGCGACGGGCCGGGTCGCGCCCTTTCGCGCCGGCGACTTCCCGGGCGCGCGGGGTCAGACGATTGCGCGACTGATCAGTGCCGCTGCGCAGGGTCCCCACCTCGCTTTGGCCAACTCGGTGTTCCTTCCCGGGCCACACGCGCGGGTGGCCTTTGCCCTCATCGACGACAGCAGCAACTTCGTCCTCGCCGAGTCGGCCGTGTACATCGCGCCGAGCATCGGCGCACCCGTGCAGGGACCCTTCCCCGCGCCGTTGGACTCGATCTATCCCGCTCGTGCCTACCTCAGTCGGACAGTAGCTCAGGACCAGGGCGCCAAGACGGCCGTCTACCACGCGGCCGTGCCCATCCGCGCGCCCGGGCCGCAGGCAGTGCTCGTGCTCTCCCGGGTTCAGGGCCGGCTCGTCTACTCGCTCACCGGGATGAAGGCCGTGGCTCACAGCCCGATTCCCGAGGTGGGCCAGCGCCCACCGCTCATCGACACCCCGACGCTGGCCTCGGTGCACGGCAACGTGCGCTCGATCGACACCCGCGACCCGCCCGACGACATGCACGCCGTGGACTTCCGGCGGGTCCTTGGTCACGAGCCCGTGGCGCTCGTGTTCGCCACGCCCCTGCTGTGCCAGTCGCGCCTGTGTGGCCCGGTGGTCGACCTGGCCGAGGAGCTCAAGGCCACCTATGGCCGTCAGATGGCCTTCATCCATCAGGAGGTCTACGCGCAGAACATGGTGCAGGCCGGCCTGCGCCCCCAGCTGCGGGCGTTCGGACTGCAGACCGAGCCCTGGCTTTTCACCTTTGACCGCTCGGGACGCGTGGCCGCGCGCCTGGAGGGGGCCTTCGGCGTGGACGAATTCCGCGCGGCGATCGAGGCCGCACTCAGGCGCTGAAGCACGCGCGGCAACTATTGTCGGGCAATGGTGCGAATCCCGATCAACATCGCCGAACTAGTCGGGCGCACGCCGATGATCCAGCTGACGCGCATGCTGCCGGGCGGGGACGCCGACAACCAGGTGAAGCTTTTCGCCAAGTTGGAGTCCCACAACCCTGGGGGCAGCGTCAAGGACCGTATCGGGGTGGCCATGATCGCCGCGGCGGAGGCCGAGGGGCGCATCGAACCGGGTCGCACGACCATCGTGGAAGCCACCAGCGGCAACACCGGCATCGCCCTGGCCTTCGTGTGCGCAGCCCGGGGGTATGACCTGGTGCTCACCCTTCCCCAGGGAATGAGCCGCGAGCGTGAAGCGCTGCTGCGGCTCTTCGGCGTCCAGGTCCAGGTGACCGAGTCGATGGGGGGCATGAACGAGGCGGTGCAAGCCGCGCGCGCCATGGCCTGCGACCGCGACGTCTTCCTGCCCGACCAGTTCGCCAACCCGGCCAACCCTGAGGTGCACCGGCAGACCACGGGCCCCGAGATTCGGGCGGCGCTGGACGGACGCTGTGACACGCTCGTCGCCGGCGTGGGCACCGGCGGCACGATCACCGGGGTGGGGGAGTACCTGCGCGAGCAAAACCCCGCCCTGCGCATCGTCGCCGCCGAGCCCCTGGGCTCGGCCGTGCTGTCCGGCCGCCCGCCCGGCCCGCACCGCATCCAGGGCATCGGGGCCGGCTTCGTGCCCCCCGTGCTCAACCGCAACATCATCGACGAGGTCATCCCCGTCAGCGACGACGACGCGATCGAGACCGCCTGGATGTGCGCGCGCCGTGAGGGGATCCTGGCCGGCATCTCGTGCGGCGCGGCCCTGTGGGCGGCCATGCAGGTCGCCGCGCGACCCGAGTCGCGCGGGCAGCGGATCGTGACGATCCTGCCCGACTCCGGCGAGCGCTACGTGTCACAGGCCTTCTTCGCGCCCTAGCCGGGCATCCCCGGTGGCCGCTACCCTCTGAGGCGATGCTCGGCCTGGGCACCCTAGCGCGGGTTGCGAACGAGCTGCGGCGCGACATCACCGCCGCACATGACCGCGATCCCGCTGCGCGCGGGGTGGGGCCGACAGAGCTGCTGGCCACCTGGCCCGGCGTCCAGGCCGTGCTCAGCCACCGCGTGGCGCACGCCGCCCACGAGGCCGGCATACCGCTTCTGCCGCGTTCAATCTCGACCGCGACCCGGGCCCTCACGGGCATCGAGATCCATCCGGCGGCCCGGTTGGGACAGGGAGTGTTCATCGATCACGGTGCCGGCGTGGTCGTCGGCGAGACGGCACAGATCGGCGACGACGTCACCCTGTATCAGGGCGTGACCCTCGGGGGAACGGGCTTCGCCACGGGCAAGCGCCACCCCACCGTGCAGGACAATGTCACCATCGGCTCCGGCGCCAAGCTGCTCGGGCCGATCACCATCGGTCACGGCGCCAAGATCGGCGCCAACAGCGTGGTCATCACCGACGTGCCCCCCAACGCCACCGTGGTCGGCAATCCAGGGCATCCGGTGCGTGTCGACGGGCGCCGGCCAGAGGGACCGGACGCCGACTGGATCCACCTGCCTGACCCGGTGGCCGAGGCGATCACCGGTCTGGCCGGCCGGATCGGCGCGCTCGAGCGGTCGGTCGCCGAGCTGTCCGGCGGCCGTGCGCGGCCCGCCGCCGAGGCGCGCCCGCTGCGCCCGATCAGGGGCCCCAACCCCGCCGGAGGCTAGGGCTGCGCCTGGTCAACCCCGAAGGCCAGGATGTTCTCTCCCCCCGGGCCCCGGCGGGCCCGGGTCCAGTCCCCTCATTTCAGTAATAGACGGTGCGACAGCGGTGGCGAGGACGCGCCTTGTAGGCAGGCGACTGCCCCCGGTTCCACAGCCAGCTGTCGAGCAGGCGCTCGGCCACTCCGGTGCGCCGGGCGATCTGGACGCAGGCGTGGACGGCGCACCCTCGTATCTCGCGCTCCGCCCCTCCGGCACGCAGCGGCCGCCCGGCGTCGATGTGGGCGGCCAAGCGCTCGTGGTAGACCAGGACGCCGTCGCAGCGCAGCACGTGCGGCACGAGGTTGTCGGCAAAGATGGTCAGATCGTCCAGGTCGCCGAAGCAGGCCACTCCGCCCAACGCGAGGTCGCTGGCGGTGATCTGTGCGCGCTTGTAGAAGCCGACGTCGTCGAACATCGCCATCCCCTCGGCCAACAGGGACGCCAGCGCCGCCGCCGAGCCGTGCGCCCGCGCGACGACGTCCAGGGCGCCGCCATCGCCCATGAACCGCCCCAACGCGCGCAGGGCCTGCGCGTACAGCGCGACCAGCTCGAGGTCGGGCGCCTGGCCCAGGGTGGCTGCGACCTCGGCCGTGCTCATGACCCGCAGCTGCGAGGCGGTCCACGGCCCCTCGGCGCGAAAACGGTCGGCCAGCCCCGAGGCCACCGTGAAGTAGCCCGACAGCGATCGTCCTGAGGCTTGCCCCTTGTGCAGCTGGCCGAACCACCCCGACCCGAAGTTGATGGCGTCGAGGCTGAGCAGGTACATAGCCACCGCCGTGGGGTCCCCGTCGAGGTAGTGGCGTTCGGCATCCAGGCCCGGGGCCGGGCCCGGCTGCACGCTGGTGATCGCGCTTGGGTCCACGCGCACCCAGCGGGCACGCCGGGCGATCTGCGCGCTGGCCGCGCGCACGTCGTCGGGAAGGCTCACGCCCACAAGTTAGGCGCTGCGCAGCGGCCGGGCCCGCTTCTATGCTGACTGGCCTCGATGACGCCCAACCCGCACGCCGAGCACCTGCAGGAGCTCCTGGGGGGCCTCAACGAGCCTCAGCGCGAGGCGGTGACCCATGCCGAGGGTCCCCTACTCATCCTCGCCGGGGCGGGCAGCGGCAAGACGCGCGTGCTCACCCACCGCGTCGCCTTCTTGATCTTCACCGACCAGAGCCAGGCGGGCGAGATCCTGGCCATCACCTTCACCAACCGAGCTGCCCAGGAGATGCGCGAACGCGTCGAGCTCCTGCTCGGGCGCCGCACGCGTGGCATGTGGCTGCTCACCTTCCACGCGGCGTGCGCGCGCATGCTTCGGTCCGACGCTCCGCGCCTGGGATACACGGGGCAGTTCACCATCTATGACCAGGCCGACGCGCGGCGGCTGACCAAGCGCTGCATCGACGAGCTGGGCCTGGATCCCAAGCGGTTCACCGCAGCGGCGATCCACACGCAGATCTCCGACGCCAAGAACAAGCTGCGCGACGCGGGGGCCTACCGACAACTGGTCGGCTCCTACTTCGAGCAGACGGTGGCCGACGTCTATGAGCTCTACGAGCGCGATCTGCACCGCATGAACGCGATGGACTTCGACGATCTGCTGTTTCGCGCGGTCAACCTGCTCGAGCTCTTCCCCGAGGTTCGTGAGCGCTACGCCGGCGCCTTCCGCCACATCCTCGTGGATGAGTACCAGGACACCAACCACGCGCAGTACCGCTGGCTGCAGCTGCTGGTCGGGGGCGGCCGCGAGGCTCCGGCCCGAGGTGAGCGCGTGGCGTTGGCCGGGCACCGCAACCTGGCCGTGGTCGGTGATGACAGCCAGTCGATCTACGGCTTTCGGGGTGCCGACGTGCGCAACATCCTCGAGTTTCAGGACGACTTTCCCGATGCCCGGGTGGTCAAGCTCGAGCAGAACTACCGCTCCACCCAGACAATCCTGTCGGCGGCCAACGCGGTCATCGCCAACAATCGCGGCGGCATGGCCAAGCGCCTGTGGAGCGACCTGGGCGACGGGGACCCGATCAAGATCCGCGAGCTCGACGATGAGCACGCCGAGGCGCGGTTCGCGGTGGGGGAGATCGAGCGCCTCATCGACGAAGGCGTCAGCCGCTCCGAGGTCGCGGTGTTCTACCGCACGAACGCGATGTCGCGGGTCCTCGAGGACACGCTGGTTCGTCGTGAGATCGCCTACCAGGTGATCGGGGGCACCAAGTTCTACGAGCGTGCGGAGGTGCGCGACGCGATCGCCTACCTGAGCCTGCTGGCCAACCCCCAGGACGTGGTCAGCTTCACGCGGGTGGTCAATTCCCCGCGGCGCGGGATCGGCCAGACCTCCATGTCGCGGGTCATCACCCACGCCGCCAGCACCGGGGTCTCGGTGTGGGAGGCCGCGCAGGAGCCCGAGCGCGTACCCGGATTGGGGGCGGCGGCGGTCAAGTCGATAGCGCGCTTCATGGACACCATGGCCCTGCTGCGCGCACGCGCCGAGCTGCAGGTGCCCGTCGGCGACCTCCTGGAGGCGATGCTCTCAGAGACGGGCTACCTGGACGCGCTGGACGCCGAACGCACCATCGAGGCCCAGGGGCGCATCGAGAACCTGCAGGAGCTGATCGAGGTGGCCCGCGAGTTCGACGCGATCGCCGAGGCTGGCCAGGACACCCTCGACGTCTTCCTGGCGCAGCTGGCCCTGGTGGCCGACTCCGACGCGCGCCGTGACGACGAGAGCCTGGTCACCCTCATGACCCTGCACAACGCGAAGGGCCTGGAGTATCCGATCGTGTTCATCGTGGGCTGCGAGGACGGTGTGTTCCCGCACTCCCGCGCCCTCGACGAGGGGGGACTGGAGGAGGAGCGGCGCCTGTTCTACGTAGGGGTCACGCGCGCGATGCGCGATCTGCACCTGACCTATGCGCGCCGGCGCACGCTCTTCGGAGCGCAGGCCTACGGGCTTCGCAGCCGCTTCCTGGACGAGGTGCCCGCCAACCTGACCGACCGCGAGGACGAGCCCGTCCTGCGCTCGGGAGCGGCCGGCGCGAGCCGCGGCCTAGGCGCGGGCGGCAGCACCGGCGCCGGCGTGGGCACGGGATCCTGGGCCGCCGCTCGCGTCGACTCGCCTGCGGTCGACTTTCGCCTCGGCGAGGACGTGATTCACACCGCCTTCGGGGAAGGGGTCATCACCGGTGTGGAGCCCGGCGGTGTGATCGTCGTGCGCTTCGCCGGCGACGGCTCGGAGCGCAAGCTCATGGCGGAGTACGCGCCGGTCACGCGGCGCTGAAAGCGACTCTCAGCGCCTGTGTCGGCTGATTCCCCCCCGCCTCACCTGAGCCAGACAACCTAAGATCGGCGTCGTGGCGGCACGGGTCATCGACGGCAGAGCGGTAGCCGCCCACCTGCGCGCCGAGGTCGCCGAGCAGGTGACGCGCTTTGCTGAGCGCATCGGGTACCCGCCCGGCCTGGCCACGGTGCTGGTCGGCGACGACCGCGCGTCGGCGGTGTACGTGGGAGCCAAGCAGCGCGCCTGCGCCGAGGTGGGAATGGTGGCCTTCGACGAGCGCCTTCCCGCAGATGCGTCCTCCGACGACGTGCTCGAGCTGCTGAACCGCCTCAACGCGGACCCCGCCGTCAACGGGATCCTGCTGCAGCTGCCGCTGCCCGCGGGCCTCAGCGGCACTGCCCTGACCGGCTTGATCGATCCGGCCAAGGACGTCGACGGGCTCACGCCGGTGAGCGCCGGGCTGCTGGCGCTCGGCCGCCCGGGCCTGCGTCCGTGCACCCCGGTGGGCGTGATGGGACTGCTGGCTAGCGTGGGGGCTGCGCTCGAGGGCGCCGAGGCGGTGGTCATCGGGCGCTCGAACCTGTTCGGCAAGCCGATGTCCCAACTGCTCCTGGCCGCCGACGCCACGGTCACCGTCTGTCATTCGCACACACGCGACCTCGCTCGCGTGTGTGGTCGAGCGGACATCGTCATCGCTGCCGTGGGAAGGGCGCGCATGGTCAAGGCCGACTGGGTCAAGCCCGGCGCCACGGTGATAGACGTGGGAATGAACCGCCTGAGCGGCGGCCTCGTCGGAGACGTGGACTTCGAGGCCGTGGCGGCCGTGGCCGGTGCCATCACCCCGGTGCCCGGTGGCGTCGGCCCGATGACCATCGCCGAGCTCTTGGCCAACACGCTCAGCGCCGGGCGACGCCAGGCGCAGATCGGCGCGTAGAGCGTTGGCGCCACGCCCATGAAGCTGTCGCGCCTGCGTTCAGGCGAGCTGGTGGCCGCCGCCGGGGCCCTGGCCCTTGTCGTGCTGACCTTCCTCCCCTGGTACCGCTCGAGTACCGGCAGCCTGAGCGCGTGGGATGACTTCGGGGTTATGGACGTAGTCATCCTCGCGGCCATCGTCGCCGCCGGCGCCCTGATCCTGGCCACCGTGACCGAGCGAACCCCAGCTCTGCCGGTGGCCAGCGCCATATGGGCGACGCTCACGTCCATCCTGGCCGTGCTGGCCATCCTGGTCGGGCTGGTGAGCCTTCCCGACCACGCCGTCGGCCTGCGCGCCGGCAGCTGGCTGGGGCTTGCGGCCGCGCTGGCCATCCTCGCCGGCAGCTGGCAGTCGCTGCGCGACGAGCGCACGTCGTGCTACCCCCTGGCCGAGCCCGAGCCGCGGCGCCCGCGCGTCTGACGCCTGCGTCGCGCCGGGGGTGCTCGCGGCGGCAGACGCGCCGCGCACCCTACAATCAGCCGCGGTGATCGGACGCGAAGAGGTGCTGCATGTCGCCCGCCTGGCTCGTCTGGAGCTCGATGACGCCGAGGTGGCCAGCCTCAGCGCCGACCTCAGCCGCGTACTGGAGCACGTGGCGATGATCGCCGAGCTCGACCTCGACGGGGTCCCCCCGACGACGCACGTCGTGGAGGTGGCCAACGCTCTGCGCCCCGACGAGCCGCGACCGTCGCTGCCTCGCGAGAGGGCGCTGGAGGGGGCGCCCGCCGTGGCCGACGACGGGTTTGCCGTGCCCAGCCCGCAGGCATGAGACTCCCTGTGTCAACCCCTGAGGCGAAATTGACGTGTGGGGTGGGTGCGGTAGCGACTTCGGTCTTGCCGTCAAGCGCTGCGCGCTCTGCCCTGCGGGCAGC